>Ga0114999_10001484_pt1 | contig 32571 bp, 38 predicted proteins | sample ArcticOcean_MG_C_3_FD_89820 | JGI IMG/M metagenome (GOLD analysis project Ga0114999, IMG submission 89820) | Marine microbial communities from western Arctic Ocean - ArcticOcean_MG_CB8_126 | ecosystem: Environmental > Aquatic > Marine > Oceanic | place: Arctic Ocean: Canada Basin | collected...
GGGTATCACGGTACACGGGCCGTGGGAATAAGGTTCCGGCGTCGGGATAAGGTGCCGTCACGGGTGCCTATTGGTGCCGCTCGCGCGCATACCGAAGCGGCTGCGCTTCTATGAAGACGCGGCCAAGGTGGTGCAAAGGTGGATGGTGCCTAATTTTAAGCAGTCGTTTGAGCGGGCGGTGCGGACGGCGCGGCGTTAGTTGTGCTTCCGCCGCCGCCGCAAAAGGCCTTCACTAATTTTGGGGGTCATTTAGCTTTTAGTTCTTTTAACCGTTCTTCTCTCGATAGGAAAACTTTAGAAGTTGTACCTCGCCTCGAGGCGCCCGGTGTGGCCGAGGTAGTCAGCCTTGATGTCGGCGTCGTAATCGGCGCTGAGGTCCCAGCGGCCGTCGACCGTCGTGAAGGTAAGCCCGGTCCCGACGTTGCCGCCGAATTCGGCAATATCCGCGCCCCTGGTGGTGAACGTGGTGGTCGAGTTCGTGAACCTGGAAACCGGGTTCGCTCAGGTGTTTTGTAACAGGTGGATCAGGCTGGAGGTGTCCCAGCGGCCGCCGCCGCGTTGTTGAACATGGGCGTAGAACTGGTCGACAAGCATGGCCATCGGCAAGAGCGCGCCGTTCTTTTTTGCCTCTTCGAAACAGAGACCCAAATCCTTGCGCATCCAATCGGCGGCGAAGCCGAATTCGAATTCACCTTTGAGCATGGTCGAGCCGCGGTTCTCCATTTGCCAGGATTGCGCGGCGCCCTTGGAAATGACGTCGAGCACACGCTCTCCATCAAGCCCGGCGCGCTGGGCGAAGTTGATGCCCTCGGCCAGGCCCTGCACGACGCCGGCGATGCACAGCTGGTTCACCATCTTGGTGAGCTGGCCATTTCCTGCCATTCCCATATGGGTGACGTTGCGCGCATAGCACTGCATCACAGGCTCGGCGGCGGCGAAGCTTTCCTCGGTGCCGCCCACCATCACGGTGAGTGCGCCGTTTACGGCGCCGGCCTGGCCGCCCGAAACGGGTGCATCGAGAAAGCCGAAGCCTTGGCCACGTGCCGCTTCATCCGCTTCACGCGCGACGACGGCGGAATCGGTGGTGTGATCGATGAAAATCGCGCCGCCCGACATGCCGGCCAAGGCGCCATCGTCGCCATAGAGAATTTCGCGGAGATCGTCATCCGCGCCAACGCAGGCAAACACCAGCTCGGCGCCGTCTGCCGCCGTCGCCGGCGTGTCGGCGACGCGCCCGCTATACTCGCTGACCCATTGATCGGCGCGCGCCCGGGTGCGGTTGTAAACGGCGACGCTGTGGCCGGCAGTCGCCAGATGTCCCGCCATGGGGTACCCCATGACGCCAAGTCCCACGAAGGCGACGTTCTTGCTGGCACCCGTATTGTCGGTCATATCTTTATTTCCCTTTTGGCGTGGCAATGGCCCGCATCATAGCTTCCACCCTGAAGGCCGACAATCTACAGCGCGGCTTGCCGTCGCCGGGCGCCGAACGATAATCTCCTTGCACATCCGAAGTTGTGCCGTCACCGCCCTGGAGGAATGCGAATGTCTCAGCAACTCATCGACCGTACCGTCGAAATCGAAGGCGGCATTTCGCTCCATTATGTTGAGGCGGGCGAGGGCAAGCCGCTGATCATCATTCCCTCCTGGTCGCTAACCGGCGGGTGGTATCAGCATCAGTTGCACGGTCTCTCGCATAATCGGCGGGTGATCTCGCTCGACATGCGCGGTCACGGTGAATCGAGCACACTTGATACTGGCTACCGCGTGAGCAGATTGGCCGCCGATCTCCGTGCCGTGATCGAGGCGCTTGATTTGTCGGACGTGGATTTGATGGGCCATTCCATCGGCTCTTCGATCATCTGGAGCTATTATGACTTGTTCGGCGATTACCGCCTCGGGCGCATGGTATTCGTCGATCAGGCGCCCTCGGTTGTCGCCAAACCCGATTGGTCTGCGGAGGAGATCGTCACCTATGGCTGTCTGTTGCCCGATCTGCCGGCGCTCGCCGAATTCTATCTCGATGTGCTCGGCGCAGAGGCGGCCGAGGAGACAGCGCCGCTGCTTGCGCAGCTGTTTACTCCCCAGATTCCGGCCGATGAGCTGTTGCACTTCGCGAGCGAGGTCATAAAGCTGCCGCGCCGCCATGCGGCGGACCTGCTGTACAATCATTGCTCGCTCGATTGGCGCGATGTAATCAAAACGATCCGCCTGCCGACGCTGGTTGTTGGCGCAGAGGAGAGTATCTTTTCCGCTGAATCACAAATCTGGATTGCCGACCAAATACCGGGTGCGGCGGTCAAAATTTTCCGAGCGGACGAGGGCGGCTCGCATTTCATGTGCTACGAAAATCCGACCAAATTCAACGCGCGGGTCGACGCGTTTTTGTCTTAGGCAAGAACTGATGGCTCGAGTGCAACTGAGGATCGGCTCTGGCGCGGGTTTCGCCGGCGATCGTTGGGAGCCGGCCGTCGAACTGGTCGAGCGCGGCGACATCGACGTGCTCGCATTTGAATGCTTGGCCGAACGTACCATCGCGCGCGAGACACTGGCGCTCCGGCGCGGCGACGGCCCGGGCTACAGCCCCAAACTGGAGGCGCGCTTTCGCGCCGTGCTGCCGGGCTGTGTGGCGAAGGGCATTCGGGTGGTGACCAATATGGGAGCGGCTGCTCCAATGGCGGCGGCGCGCGCCGCCTGCGGCATCGCGGCCGACCTCGATCTCACCGATTTCTCTTGCGCGGTTCTGCTCGGCGACGACGTCCAGGCTGTGCTCTCAGAGCGCCCGGAATTGACCTTACTCGAAACCGGCGAGCCGCTCGAGAGCATCTTGCCGCGTATGGCTTCGGCCAACGCCTATCTTGGCGCTGATGCGATTGTCGAGGCATTGGCGAGCGATGCGCCAGTCGTCATCACCGGCCGGGTCGCTGATCCGTCACTCTTTGTTGCCCCGCTGTTGCATGCGTTTGGCTGGTCTTACGATGATTACGCCAAGCTCGCGCAAGCGACCGTTGCCGGGCATTTGCTCGAATGCGCCGGTCAGGTCACCGGCGGTTATTTTGCTGATCCAGGGGTGAAGGACGTACCGGCGCTGGCGCGGCTTGGCTTTCCCTTTGCCGATGTCAGTACCGATGGTGACGTCGTGATCGGCAAGGTGGCGGAAGCCGGCGGGCGTGTGGACAGGCAAACCTGTACCGAGCAATTGCTTTACGAGGTCGACGATCCATCCGCCTATATCACGCCGGACTGTGTGCTCGACATGGGCGGCATCAGCCTGACCGAAATTGCCCGTGATCGGGTCCGGGTCGCTGGCGCCCGCGCCCAACCGCGCACACCGAGCTATAAGGTGAGCGTCGGCTATTTCGACGGCTTTCTCGGCGAGGGCGAGCTCTCCTATGGCGGACCGAACGCGGTGGCCAGGGCGCGCCTCGCCGGCGAAATCGTGAAAGAGCGGCTTGTGTTGCGCGGCTTCACCTTCGACGATCTACGCATCGATTTGATTGGCCTCGACAGTCTACATGGGCCGAGTGACGGCCGGCCTGATCCCTATGAGGTGCGTCTGCGGGTGGCCGGCAGAACGGCGCAGCGTGAGGCCGCGGAGGCGGTGGGTTGGGAGGTTTCGGCGCTCTATACCAATGGCCCGTCGGGCGGCGCCGGAGATTTTGCCAATGTGCGCGAGATTCTTGCCGTGCAATCCGTGCTGTTGCCGCGTGAATTGGTGCCCACCCGGGTCGAATTGATCACCGCACTATGAACGTGACGGTCCGCGACCTCGCCCATGCCCGTGCCGGCGATAAAGGCAGTTGGGTCAATATTTCGGTCACCGCGCATGATGTCACGAGCTATGAGCGGCTGCTGCGGGAGCTGACAGAGGCGCGCGTATTGGAGGTTTTTGCGCCGGTCGCGAAGGGCCCGGTGCGGCGCTATGAGTTGGCCCAGCTACTGGCGATGAACTTCGTCGTCGAGAACATACGCGGCGGCAGCGTCACCCAGACCGCAGCGCTCGACATCCACGGCAAAAGCCTGAGTGCGCTCATGCTCGCCATACGCTTGTTCGGCAACGAGCCGCACACGTCGTGACGAATTGCGCTTGGCGGAGGCGCAATTGAGGCGCTAAGCTGGCGTCTTATGAGCGCACCGACAACCCCTTCCGAAACGATACCCACTCGCGCCAGGCTCCTGTCACGGGCGCAAGATTTGTTCGACACGGTCCGCGCGCGCTCGCTGGAGACCGAGGAGGCCCGCCGCCTCTCCGACGAGACGATGACGGCGATGCGAGAGGCCGGACTTCACCGTATTTTGCAGCCCGGCCGCTACGGCGGAACGGCGGCGCATTTTTCTGGCATGGTCGATATCATCGATACCATCTCGCAAGCTTGCTGTGCCGCCGGCTGGTGTCTGACGCAATATTGCTCGCATAACTGTCTGCTCGGCTATTGGCCATCTGAGGGACAGGATGAAATCTGGGGCCCGATGCCCGACGCCTTGGTCGCCGGCGTGTTGATTCCCGGTTGCGGCAAAGCGCGCAAAGTCGATGGTGGCTGGCGTCTGAGCGGACAATGGCCGTTCGCCAGCGGCGTCCATGGCGCCGACTGGTTTATCGCTGCGGCTTTTGCCGAGAACGGCGATGGCCCGCCGACCACCCAGATGCACGCCGTGCCGTTCGCCGACTATACAATACTCGATACCTGGCAATCGGCGGGATTGCGCGGCACCGGTAGCACCGACGTTGCTATCGAGGATGTATTTGTGCCGGCCGCTCGGGCCTTGCCGATCAACGAAACCAAGGGCGGCGGTAATGCGCCAGGCTGCGCGATCAATCCTGAGGCAACTTATAAGCTACCGGCATTCGCCATGTTTTCGATTAACCAGAGCGCGGTGGCGCTCGGTTTGGCGCAAGCGACTTTCGATAGATATATCGAAGAGGGGCGCACTCGGGTGACGCGAATGTCGGGCAAGAGCATCGCTGATTACTCAACTGTACAGGCCAAAGTAGGGGAAGCGCATACGGCGGTCGAGATGGCGCGTTTGCTGCTACATAATTGTTGTGATCTCGGCATGGCGGTGGCCGAGAAAAGCGAAGTCGCGCCGATGGAGTTGAAGACCGAGCTTCGCGCCAAGGCGTGTATGGCGGGCGTGCTTTCAGCCGAGGCGGTCGATCTCTTGTTTCAGGTTTCGGGCGGCGCCGGCCTCTATGATCGCAATCCGATTTCGCGCGCCATGCGGGACGCCAACTGCATGCGGGGCCACATTACACAGAATTTAGATGTGAATGCATCCAATCACGGACGGGTGTTGCTCGGCCTGCCGTCGGCAGATCTGGCGATCTAGGCGCGGCATATACCAGCCATTCACGCCGGATGAGTCTGCTTCCCCGAAGCCGGGAGGTGCAAAATTGCGTAGAATTAATCTTGAATATTACTGGTGTGTGCGTATTGTCACTCGACGTTGCACTGTCGTTGTCGCGCTTTTGATTGCCGTTCAGGCGGTTAACTAGGTTACTTCCCCGACATTGTGGTCGTTAAAACAGGAACCCGCATGAGGTGGAGTTCCTATTCTCTCGTTCTAAAAGGAAAATGTTATGGCTAATGGTACTGTTAAATGGTTCAACCCCACCAAGGGGTTTGGCTTCATCGAGCCGGAAGATGGTTCGAAAGATGCGTTCGTGCATATCAGCGCTGTGGAACGTTCCGGCTTGCCGGGTCTGTCAGAAGGCCAGCGCGTATCGTTCGAACTGGTTTCGGGCCGTGATGGAAAAATGGCTGCTGAAAATCTGTCGCTCATAGACTAATTCGGGTGCCGAGCGGCCTGGCCGCTCAAACTTTACTTAGATAATGAGGGGAATTCTCGTTGCCCCGAAAACCTAATTATCGGTTCGAACGCATCGAGCGCGAACGCCAGAAGGCCGAAAAAAAGGCCGCACGGGCGGCGGTTCGAGCTGAGCGTAAAGCTGTGCCAGCCGGCGCGGAAGAAAGCGCCGACGAGTCTGGTGAGGGCGACACGGCCCAGGATGAACCCAATTTGGGCGATTCAGACACCGTGCAAGACTGACCCCACTCAGCACTGACGACAACCGAACGGTGTGGCGGCTAATTCGCCTGTCACCATGTCCGGCGTGCGCCACTCGCAGTGCTAGCTAAGCCTTCGATGCCCGGAAGAGAGGGTGTTGTAGGCTGCGCCCGGGAAGGGGTTCGGGGCGCGAGGGAGGAGTGCTGATTCAGCGCAGAGAAGGAACCTGTCGCGATGGGTCCCGATGCGATCTGCTTGAAATCACGCCGTCCATAACGCTGTGCATTCTATAGTGCCCTGTTCCTAGCACTTTGATTTGAATCAATAGATTCAATTTCTTTGCGGTCGGATCGCGCGGCCAGCTATCTTTTATGGCCGAGCGGGGTCAGGCGCAGGATTTCAAACTTATTGAGCAAATGTGTGCTGCCGTCCTCAGATTCAAATGGCAGGAATGTCAGCGATGAATCGTTCAAAAGGTCGGAAACGCGCGCATCGATATTGATGAATACATTGCCTTGCATCGAGATGCCGTCCGACATCTGCAATTGCACTTTCACGCGCACTTTTCTGACGAAAAATCTATTGGGCATGTGCGCTAACTCTTTGCTGCTGGACTAGCCGGTGATCGGGCCTACGCCCAATTCGTCGAGGACGGACTTTATCGTCGCCAGCAAGTTTTGCATGTCTTCGGCGCGGATGTCGCCAATGCATCCGATGCGAAAACTGGGTTCATCCGTCAATTTTCCAGGATATATCAGAAAGCCGTGGCGCGCTAAAGCGTCATAAAAAGCGGTGAAATCGAAGGCCGAGTCTTGCGGTATGTGGAAAGTAACAATGATCGGCGCCTGTATGTCATCGGACAGGTAGGTTCCGAAACCCATTGAGCGCATGCCTGAGACGAGTGTGTGGCAATTTTCCCAATAGCGCGCGAAGCGCCCACCGATGCCGCCTTCCTCGGCGAGTTGGTCGAGCGCACTATCGAGCGCGGCGACGATTTGCGTCGGCGGCGTAAATCGCCATTGCCCATTCTGCTCGAAGCCTCGCCACTGCGCCTCTAAGTCAAGACTGATGCTGTGGCAGGTTCCGGCGCATGCTTCCAGATGGCTGCGCCGCGCCAGCACGAAGGCTGCGCCGGGCACACTTTCTAGGCATTTGTTGGCCGACGCTGCGAGGCCGTCAAACGGGGTTTGCTTGGCATTGATTGGAATAGCGCCGAATGAGCTCATCGCATCGACCAACAAGCGCCTGCCGCGCTGGGATACGACTTCGGCGATCTCCTGCAGGGGATTGAGGACACCGCTGGTGGTTTCGCAATGGACCATGACGACATCGCTAATCGTGCTGTCCGCATCCAAACGGGCGGCGGCGGCGGCACTATCCAGGGGCTGATTTTCGGCGCCCGTGAGGGTTTCGCAGTGGCGCCCGGCATGGCTCAGAATAGCCGCGATACGTCGGCCATATGCGCCGTTTACCAGTACCAGCGCGCGGCCATCGCGTGGCACCAGGGTGCCCAACATGGCCTCTACTGCGAAAGTTCCGCTGCCGGCTATCGGCACGCAGACATGCTCGGCTTCGGCCTCGGCCAAGGCTGTCAGGCGGCGGCGAAGGCGCGCTGTCAAATCGATAAAGATTCCGTCCCTGGAGCCCCAATCGCGCAGCATCGCCTGCTTGGTGCGCGCGCTGGTCGTGAGCGGGCCTGGCGTCAACAGAATAGGATCGCGCGGCACTCGTCGCCTCCGCTAGCTTCGAGCCATTAAAGATTCAAGCGCTTCGGGTGTGTCCACGTCGAAGGTAACCGAGGCATCGCCGCATTCGATTTCATGCACATGGTCGCTATGTTCGCCAATCAGATGACGCGCGCCGACATCGCCTGCAAGGCGTTGCATTTGGCCGAAATAGCGTGACGACCAGAGCACCGGATTGCCGCGTTTGCCCTTATAGGTCGGAACGCAGATCGCTTGCCCTTTGGCCGGGTCGAATCCAGCGATGAGGCGCGAGATAAGACCTGAATCCACGTGCGGCATATCGCCGAGACAAATCACGGCTGCGCCCGTATCGGCCGGCAGCGCGGCAAGGCCAGCGCGCACGGAGGTGCTCATGCCCTCGGCATAGTCGGGATTGTGCAGAATTTGGACGGCCCGACCAGCCAGCGCCGCCTCCAACTCTTCATGCTGATGGCCGGTGACGACGATCACCGGATCGGCGCCGCTTTGCAGCGCCGCATCGGCCGCGCGCGCCACCATCGCCAAGCCGTCGACCTCGACCAGCAGCTTGTTGATTGTGCCCATGCGACGTGATTCGCCGGCCGCCAAAACAAGTGCCGCAATTTTGGTCGAGCCGGATTCAGACGTCCCCTCGTCGCCCCGAGCGTTAGGGTCCTTAGGAGAGGCGAAGGCGCGTGGCAGCGGACGGCTGGGAATTTCCATCAGCAATCCGCCGGCGCCCATGGTCATGATATCGCGCCGGCTGACAGGTATGTCAGCGAAACGGCGGCGCAACACCCAATCGAAGCCGTTCAATTTGAGTGACCGAGCGCAGCCCGGCAGGCCGAGCACATCGATGTCGCCGAGATGGGCGATGAGGAGAAGATTTCCGGGATCGACCGGCATGCCGAAATGATCGATTTCGCCGCCGGCGGCGACGATACCGCTCGGTACGATATCGCGCCGATCAACGATCGCCGACGCGCCGGCGATGAGGATCATATCGCAGCCCAGGCCGCGGAGGCGGCCCACCGCCTCGGCGATTTCGGCGCTGGAATGGGCGCAGCGGATCTCGCTTACGAGCTCACCGCCCAATATCGTAAGCCTGCCGAGGAGGGTGCCGGTGGTCGAATCGAGCACGCTTTCCTTGGTGCCGGGTAGGCGGGTTTGAATAAATCCGACGCGCCGGCCGCGAAACGGTGCGAAGCGCATGACGGGGCCATCCTGGCGCGCGATAGACAGGCAGGTTTCGACAATGCTGCGCGATAGCGCGAAGGGGATCACCTTCACCGTCGCCACCATTTGTCCCGATTCAACCTGGCTATAGGGCGCCAGCGTGCCGATCGTCATGCCTTCGTCGATCAGATTGATGCGGTCGATGCGTTCTTGATCCGGAACGATCAGTCCGCGTTCGGTGGCGAACAGGTTGCAGCGCCCAGTGAATGCCGTGCCGAGCGCCAGATCCGGTCCGGCGAGCGCCTTGGCAAGAGCCAACGCGGCTGCATCTTCACCCATATCATCGGCTTCAAGCCGGGCGCCCGAGACCTCAGCGACACCGCCTGCTTGCAGCGCCAGAACGTCCTCCGAAGAGAGCACGCGGCCTTTCTTGAATGCGCCGCCAGCCAATCGGACGCTGTGGGCGAGAATCAATCCCTCCGCGTTGGCGACCGGGATTTGACCGAATATCATGCCGCGCCTCGGTCCTTTGTCGTCGCGCTTTGGCGTGATGATCGACGCGCCTGGGTGATCTCAGCCATGATCGAAATAGCAATTTCGGCCGGTGATTTGGCGCCGATATCGAGGCCGACCGGCCCGTGAATACGTCCCGTTTCGGCGGCGCTGAAGCCTTTCTCATCGAGCCGAGCCAAGCGTTTGCCATGCGTACGCTTACTGCCCAGTGAGCCGATATAAAACACGTCCGATCTAAGAACCGTTTCCAATGCAGGGTCATCGATCTTGGGATCGTGCGATAAGGTGATGATGGCGGTGCGCCGGTCCGGCATGGCGGCGGCGAGAACATCGTCCGGCCACCCATTAGAGACTGAAATGCCGGGAAACCGCTCGGGCTCGGCAAATGCGCGGCGTGGATCGATCACGGTCACGGCATAGCCGGCGATGCTGGCCATCTGCGCCAGCGCCTGGGTGATATGCACCGCGCCGACGATATAGAGACGAAGCGGCGGATTGTGGACCTGGATGAAATAGGATTTACCTTCCACATCGAAGGTAGCGCTTCGGTCATCGGTCAACGCCGCGCGCGCTTGGCTCACCACGTCATTCAGCAGATCCGCGTCGGCAGGCGAGACGGCATCGCCATAGATTAGCCACTGCGCGCCGGATACTATTTCCGTGACCAGTGCAACAGGCCGGTTTTTCGCCCGGTCGGCATTCAGCCGTGCGAGGGTGTCGTCCTTCATCTGTCAGTCAATTTTTTCGACATAAACCCGGACCGTGCCGCCGCAAGCGAGGCCAACTTCCCATGCCTGTTCGTCTGAAACGCCGAATTCGAGCATTTCCGGTTGGCCGCTTTGCATGACGGACTGGGCGGTCTCAATTACCGCGCCTTCGATACATCCGCCCGATACCGAGCCTTCAAAGCGGCCGTCGCCGTCGACCACCAATTGGCTGCCGACCGGGCGCGGCGACGAGCCCCAAGTCGCGATTACGGTTGCCAGCCCAACCTCGCGTCCAGAATCGCGCCACGCGGCGGCGGTGACAAGGATGTCTTCTTGTTGGGTTTGTGCAGTTGTCATATCGCCAGCCCCCTGTTTCGGCCAATTGGCCGGGATGGTCAGGCCAATAGCATGATCAAGATGTAGAGCTTTGCCGAGCGCTCTGCAAGGGCACTGACCCCATTTTCGATCAGGCAGCGGCTTCGAGCAGACGGTGCAATTCCGCGCCTTCGATTTTCTCGATATCGTCCTGATATTTGAGCAACACGCCCAAGGTGCGGCGCACAATATCCTCGTTCAAAGCGGATTCACCGAGGACGGTGAGTGCCGTCAGCCAATCGATACTTTCGGCAACGCCAGGCAGTTTAAACAGGTCCACTTTGCGCAGCTCCTGCACGAAGGCGACCACCTGGCGGCTGAGGTTTTTGTCCGCCGCCGGCAGGCGTGTGGTGAGAATCGCCTGCTCGCGCTCGGCGTCAGGATAATCGATCCAATGATACAGGCAGCGGCGCTTGAGTGCGTCGTGAATTTCACGTGTGCGGTTCGAGGTGATGAGAACGATCGGCGGCTCGGCTGCCTTGACGGTGCCGATTTCCGGAATCGTAATCTGATAATCGGCCAGCACTTCCAGGAGAAACGCTTCGAATGGCTCGTCGGCGCGATCAAGTTCGTCAATCAACAGCACCGGGGCGCCCTCGGGCGTTGGCTCCAGGGCTTTCAGAAGCGGGCGGGTGATCAGGAAGCGTTCGGAGAAAATATCTTCGGCGAGGGAGTCCCGGTCGCGGTCGCCGAGCGCTTCGGACAGCCGAATCTCAATCATTTGGCGGGCGTAATTCCATTCATAGACGGCCGAGGAGACGTCCAAGCCCTCATAGCATTGCAGGCGCAGCAGATTGCGCCCGAATTGTTCTGCCACCACCTTGGCCAGTTCGGTCTTGCCGACGCCGGCCTCGCCTTCAAGAAAGATCGGGCGTTGCATGCTGAGCGACACATAGAGTGTCGTGGCCAAATTGCGGTCGGCGATGTAATTGCCGGCAGCGAGAATCTCGACCGTTTCGTCGACGGATTTGGGCAGCGCGCGTGTCACGAGTTGAGGTGCTTTTCGGTTGGTGGATTGACGATGAAATCGGCGATTTGGGCTGTGCTGTCAAGGCGAAAGACCGTGGCCGGGCCGGCGCCATGCGCCGCTTGCAGTGATTCCTGGCCGCCTGCCAGGTCGAGGGTGATGCCGGCGTCTTCCGAGATGCCAGGCGCCAATACGAAATCAACCGGCACGAGGCGAGCCAATAATTTATCCAGTTCCGGATAGGGGTAGGAGTCCGCTTCCGCCGCTTCATGCACCAATGCCCAGCGCAAGCGCGAGACCGCCAACACTTCGCGCGCCCCGGCGCGGCGGTGTTCGTAACTGTCTTTGCCGGGGATATCGATATCGGCCGAAGCACCGGCATAAGCGAGCACCGAGACGCTTTGGCCACGCGCCTTTAATTCGCCCAACAACAAGTGCGTCAAATCCGCCCGCTCGCTATCGCCGCCGCCGCGAATCCCGATCAAAGTCATGAATCTAAAAAACGCCGACGGCCCACAATATCAGCACTGCCACTACGCCAATAATGCCGATTGCCCAGATTGGAGTCGGAATACCGCGCTTTGGTGCTGAGGCAGCGGCGGCTGCCGGCGTGGCAGTCGCGGGCGCGCTCTCGGTGCTCTCCGCACTTTGGGGCTCTGCGTCAGTTGCGTCGTCGGGGCTCAGTTTCTCGACCAGGGAAGTGAAGAATTGTGCGGCCAATTTCTTGGTGACTGAATCGATCAGGCGCGAGCCGATTTGCGCCAATTTTCCACCCACCCTGGCCTCGACCTCATAGCGCAACAGCGTGCCGCCATCTTGCTCGCTGAGATTGACGCTGGCTGAGCCGGAGGCGAAACCAGCGGCGCCGCCCTGGCCCTCACCACTCAGTTTATAACCGTTGGGCGGGTCAAGGTCGGACAGCGTCACATCGCCGGTGAACGTGGCTTTGACCGGGCCGATCTTGGTGGTGATCTTGGCCGTCATTTCAGTATCGGAGACTTTTTCTAAGGTCTCGCACCCGGGCAGGCAGGCTCGTAACATGTCCGCATCGTTCAGCGCTTCCCAAACGGTTTTCTGGCTGGCCGGTATGAGATGTTCGCCGCTTAACTTCATAGAACCTCCGGAAGGCAGAGCAAAATTTGATCGATCTTAACAGTTTTTTAACGGTAAATTTCACACAATCTTGAACGTACGCGTCGTTTCCCGCGCTTCATAGCATTCAAGCAGCAAACATGACACCACCGATCGTTTCATCGACATTTGACATCGCCCACTGGTTTTTACAGCGCGGCGAAATGGAGCGTATCTTCGTCTCACCGCTCAAGTTGCAGCGTTTGTTTTATTTGTCGCAGGCTCGCTATGCCGGGGAACATGACGGCGCGCCTCTGATGCCCTCGGTCTTCGTGGTCAGCGAAGTAGGGCCGCTTGAGCCCAATATCTACCGCGCCATAGAGCATGAACCGCCCAAGGTTTCGGTTCACGATCTACCCGAAAAAATCATGGCATTCGTCGAATCGATTTGGCAAACATACGGCTCGCAGGAGCTAGAAGCCTTGACCCGCTTGGCAATGCAGGACCCGGCTTTCAAAGAAGCTGAAAGCGTGAGCGGATTGGCGGAGATTATCGATCTCGACGCAATGCGCCGGCACCATACGCCTAGTAAAGAATCTGCATCGCTCGAGAAAATTCCAGACAAATTGCCTGACGATATTCCAGATTTTATTGCCAATATCATCTCTGCGGCGGGCGATGAGGCGCGCGATGTCAGTACGAGCGAGGACGGCGCCGCGGAGAGTGGCAAGCCTACCACCGAGTGGATTCCCGGACTTGCGGCAGGGAATTAGCCGGTCATGTACACGTCGTAGCGCGTCGTTTTGCCGCGGATTTGGTGCGATGGCGGCGCCAATCCCGCCATCCCCTCGGCGCGCAGCGGGTATTTCAGCACCACTCTTTTCGTTGCTGCGGCTAGCGCCACACGCATGAGGTCAGCGGCGTCCGGGTCGCTGCCGACGATGGCGCGCAAGAGGCGCATCTCCTTCCTTACCAACGCCGTATTACCGCGTGGTGGATGCATCGGATCGACCAACACAATTTCGGGCGCCAATTCAGGCAGCAGCGCCTTGGCGTCACCGAAGAGGAGGGTCATGCGGGCAACGGTGGCAGCGGCTTCGCCACCGGCCACGCCGGCGCGCGCCAAACCGTCCTGCAACAAAGCATAAATTTTAGGCGACCGTTCTATCAGCGTCACTTCAGCGCCGAGCGAGGCGAGCAAATATGCTTCGCGCCCGAGCCCAGCCGTGGCGTCCACCACCGACGGCGTGCGGCCCTTGGTGAAGCCGGCGGCGCGCGGCAGCGCCTGTCCACGTCCGCCGCCGGCGCGCTGGCGGTGGCCGACCGCGCCGCCGGTGAAGTCGCAAATCAGCCCGCTGTCTTCTGCGCTCACGTACTTTTCCATAACCGCGGCAACAATTTGAGGATTCGTCCGTCGATTGCGCCGAGACCAATACCGATGACCGCCATGCCGATAAAATGGTTCGCTTGCAAGTGTTCGCCTAGGAATGCTGCGCCGAGGATAATCGCACTTACTGGAATGAGGAAGGTGACAAGCATCAGGTTGGTCGCGCCTGCCGTCGCTAGAATACGGAAATAGAGAATATAGGCGAGCGATGTGGAGAGCAGTGCCAGGCCGGCAATGGCGAGCCACGTTCCGCCGCCCGGCATGTCCACGACCCAGGGCCGGTCGACGACCAGTGCCACCGGCAACAGCATCACGCTGGATGCGGTGATCTGGCCGGTGGCTGTGGCGATGGGCGTCACTTCCAGGCGTTGGAAGCGCCGCCCGAACACGCTGCCGAACGAATAGAACAGCGCCGCGCCGAGCAGCGCGATATGGGCGACGAGAGAAAATCCAAACCCCTCTCCGGCCTCGCTGCCGATCAAAATGACTATGCCGACGATGCCGACAACAATTCCCGCCAGCCGCCCGCCCGACAAGCGCTCGTCGGCAGTCATGAAATGCGCAACGACAACGGTTAAGAGCGGCGTTGTGGCCAGCAAAATTGAGGCCAGGCCGCTCGCAACATGGCTCTGGCCCCAGACGATCAACGAAAACGGCACGAGGTTGTTGAGAAACCCCATGGCAAAGAATGCGCGCCATATTCCGAACCCGGTTGGCATCCGCTCGCCCATGACGCAAGGATCACATGCAGCCCAAGTGCCGCGATACCGACGCGCAGGAAAACAATCGTGAAAGTCGGTAACTCTGTGACCGCGATGCCGATGAAATAGAACGAGCCGCCCCACAACAAAGAGAGGACCAACAACATGCCCCACTCACGGGGCGTCATTGATCTGTTGATCGCCGGGCTCAAGATGACATGCTCCTACAAATCATCCCGCAAGCTACTTGCCGGCGTGACGGCGGAGCAACCCGCTTCTTGCGGGCGCCGCGATAGATGCCTTACGGTAGTTATTCAGAACATTTTAGACAGGGGAGAAGGCTCATGAGCGATGCGGTCGTGCCACATAAAGTGCATTTTACCGGCGAAAATTCCTTTTTGCGGCTATGCGCCGAAGAAGGTGGGGCTGACACGACCACCTGTGCCCATTGGCGCGGCTTGATTTAGCCGGCCGGGCGCGGCCCTGTGCTGTTTCTGCAAAGCGACGCAACAGACGGGGAAATCCGCGTCTATAGCGACAATGAAGGTTTCGCGCGTTTTATCCAGATCATTGAGGAAATCCTGCATCCGGATACTTTTGCCAACAAAGATCTGCCTATCATCGCCGCCAAATTTTCCAATTCGGGCGATATTGGCACCAGCTTCACCGAGAACGTGTCCTCAGCAGAGGGTGAGATCGTCATGCGTTGGAGCGACATGGGCGAACCTTTCATGCTCGCCGTCGCGCCGGGCGGTGAGATGCTGGGCGAGTGGGGCGTGTATAGCTGCCTAACGCCGGCCGCGACGGTTTCGCTAACCGTGGCCGGGCGTGCCGCCACCGGAAAGACATATCCTGACGTGATGGCCGGGCATCCAAGCGGCATGTCGTGCCTCGCCTGGTCCGAAACCTGGGTGCGCTGAGCGGATCACGCAGAGGATACGACAAATGGCAGATAAAAAGGCGGTGATGGAGAAATTCCTGGCAACCATAACGCCACTTGGACCGGCGCGGGCAAAAGCGATGTTCGGCGGCTATGGCATCTTTCTCGATGATGAGATGTTCGCCAAGATTTCGTCCAAAGGCATTGTCGCTCTATAAGGAGACTCCGAAAACCTGCCGGATTTCGAAGCTGCGGGCATGCCCAAGGCGGGCAAGATGCCATATTACGAAGTGCAGGCGGCGGATCTGGAGGACGGCGTTAAAATGCTGGCTTGGGCGCGTTCTTCCGTGGCGGCCGCATCGCGCCAAGCCAAGAAAAAATAGTTTCAGGCGGCGCTTTTCGCTTATTCGCCGGTGATCGAGATCGCCATGTTGCGACACGATAGGCAGACTATTCGCCTGTTCGCCAACGAACGAAACAGGACAATCTTTTGGGAGGATACAATGAATCTAACACCGACCGAACTCGAGCGGCTAACGATCTTCGCGGCGGCCCAACTGGCGCGCGAGCATTTGAAGCGCGACATCAAGCTGAGCCACCCGGAGGCCGTCGCCTATGTGTGTGACGAGCTGCTGTATACCGCACGACAGGGCAAATCGCTCAAGGATGCGATGGGCGTGGGCTCTCAATTGCTCACCACGGACGATGTACTGCCAGGGGTTGATGAGCTCATGCCGGTGCTTCATATCGAAGCGATGTTCCCGGACGGCACCAAGCTGATCACCGTGCATCAACCGATCCGGCCCGGCAAGGAAGCGCAACCGAAGCGCAAGCCCGCTGGCGAGATCGTGACTCCCGACGAGGAAATAGAGCTCAACGCGGGACGGCGGAGCGCCACGCTCACGGCAACCAACACCGGCGACCGGCCGATCCAGATCGGCAGCCATTTTCATTTCTTCGAGGTCAACAAGATGCTCGAATTTGACCGCGAGGCGGCCTTCGGCATGCGCCTCGATATTCCGTCGGGCACGGCGGCGCGGTTCGAACCGGGTCAGGAGAAGGAAGTCGCGCTGGTCGAGATTGCCGGTGCGCGCAATGTAACGGGGTTCAACAATCTGACCAACGGCTCTATCCGCTCCGAAAAGGTCAAACAACAAGCGCTTGAGCGCGCCCGTCAACAAGGCTTTAGGGGAGCATAAGACAATGGTGAAAATCACACGCCAGCAATACGCCTCCTTCTACGGGCCGACCAAGGGCGACAAAGTCCGCCTGGGAGATTCTTCTCTCTATGCAGAGATCGAGCACGACCACACGAGCTATGGCGACGAATGTTGGGTCGGCGCGGGACGCACCATGCGCGACGGCATGGCCTATGACGCGCATACCTCGCGCGCTGACGGTGCTCTCGACATGCTGATGGAAAACGCCACGATTATCGACCCCGTGCTCGGTATCATCAAGGCCGACATCGGCATACGCGACGGCAAGATAGCGGGCATCGGCAAGGCCGGCAATCCGAATATCCAGGACGGTGTCGACCCGAACATGGTATGCGGGCCGAACACAACCTATTATCCGACCGGCGGGCTGATCGTGACGCCGGGCGGCATTGACGTCCACACGCACTTTTTTTCCGCCGAGCAATGCGACCATGCGCTCGCCACGGGGCTGACGACGATGATTGGCGGCGCATTAGGGCCGCTCTTTTCGATCGACTGCGGCGGTCCGTGGAACACCTATCGCATGATCGAGGCATCGGAAAAATATCCGATGAATTTCGGCTTCCTGGGACGCGGCTCATCGCACGACCCGGATACCATCATCGAGCATCTCGACGGTGGCATCATCGGTGTCAAAATCCACGAGGATTATGGCGCCATGCCGGCGACCATCGACGCCTGTCTTACGGCCTCTCAGGACTATGATTTCCCGGTGCAAATCCATACCGATACGATGAATGAAGCGGGCTTTTACGAGAGCACCGTCGCGGCGATCGCCGGGCGGACGATCCACATGTATCACGTCGAGGGCGGCGGCGGCGGCCATGCGCCCGACATCATCCGCTGCAATGGCGAGTTGAACTGCCTAACTTCGTCGACCAATCCGACCAACCCCTACACCAAAAACGCTTTCGACGAAGGCCTCGACATGACGATGTCGTGCCATCTCTTGCGCTACGACCTGCCGGAAGATGTGGCGTTTGCCGAAAGCCGCGTGCGTCCCGGTACCATGGCGGCGGAAGACGTGCTGCACGACATGGGCGCGATCGCCATGTTCGGCTCCGACAGCCAAGGCATGGGACGCATCAACGAAGTGGTCTCGCGCTGCTGGCAACTTGCGAGCAAGATGCGCGATCAGCGCGGACGTCTGCCTGAAGAGACGTCCAGGGACGCCGACAACGAACGCATCAAGCGCTACATTGCGAAATACACCATCAACCCAGCGCGCGCTTTCGGTATCGACAAATATGTCGGCTCGCTTGAGCCCGGCAAGATAGCCGATTTGGTGACGTGGAAGCCATCGTTCTTCGGCATCAAGCCGGTTGCTACCATCAAGGGTGGCTTCATTGCGCATGGCGCGACCGGCGACAGCGCGGGCAGCTATTGGGCGACCGAGCCGGTGAAGCAGCGCGTGCAGTTCGGCGGAAGCGGCCGGGCGCCGGCCTCGCTGAGCGCGGTTTTCGTGCATCAACGCGCGCTCGACATCGACGTACCGGGCATGCTCGGGACCAACAAGCCGTTGCTGCCCATCGGTAGCTTCACCAAACTGAGCAAGAAGGACATGCTGCACAACGACTTCTGCCCGGACATCCGAGTCGACCCGAATTCCTGGGACGTGTTCGTTGATGGCGAACTCGCGACCTGTGAACCGGCGGACGAGGTGTGCCTCGGGCAAAACTACATGTTGCGATAAGCCGCGAGGACGGGACAGACAGCGGCGTGGCACCGCTTAACGACCAGCCCCGGCATATCGCCTTTGAATTGGCGCGAAGAGCCGGGCTGTCGCGAATAACGTGATGTAGGGGATAGAGTGGAGGCTATGGCTATGAACCACTTGATTGGCGAGAGCGAGATCGAAGCTTACCGGCGCGATGGCGTGGTCGTCCTACGCGGCGCCGTCGAAGCTAAGTGGATCGAAACATTGCGCGTCGCCGTGGAAAAGGATCTCGTCTTTCCCGGCCCGTCCGTCGAGGTCTACACAAAGCCGGAAGATCCCGGACTCTTTTTCAATGACTTCTATATGTTCAAACGGATTCCGGAGTTCCGGGAATTCGCCCTCAACGGGCCGGGCCCCGAGATCGCGGCGCAGCTTATGGGCGCGGCGCAGATTAACCTATTTTTCGATCATCTGTTCGTGAAGGAGCCGGGCACGCGCGAGAGCCGTGTGCCATGGCATCAAGACCAGCCCTATATGGCTGTTAACGGCGAGCAGTTTTGCTCGACCTGGGTCCCACTGGACCCAATTTCAGAGGATACAATGCTGGAATTCGTTCGCGGTTCACATCGCTGGGGTAAGTGGTTTGCGCCGTTTGACAAGATGCGCGATGGCAGTTCTTTTGAGGGTGGGAAATTCGAGAAGGCGCCGGATATCGATAAGGAACGTGACGCCTACGACATCGTATCCTGGACACTGGAACCTGGGGATTGCCTCGTTTTTCAAGCGCTCTTGTTGCACCAGGGCAAAGCGAATCTCACGGCGACCACCAGGCGCCGGGCGATCGTCGGCCGCTATCTGGGCGATGATGCAACCTATTCCGTCCGCGTACCGCCGTCGGAATTTCCGCACCAGGACCCGGCAATAACCGACGGCGAGCTGATGCGAAATTCTCCGGACTTTCCAAAAGTATGGCCGCGCTCCTAAGCCGGTTTCGACTAGTTCGTTATCCGGCCATAGTTCAGCGCTCAACTCTCGCGGTCGTGGCCGGGATCGAGACGGGGCAGCCAGCCATCCATGCGCTGCTTGAGGCTGTAGGGCTTGGCCCGGAACACGCCCCAGCCGATACAGGAATGTACCGCAACTTACATCAGGCTGCGCTTGAGCCAGCCGACGCCCGACATCTTGAGTCCGGCGAGAAACATCTTGTCGGCAAATCTCCAATCCTGGCGCGCGGCGGTCTCACGGTGATCGGTCCAGGCCATATAGAGATAATCATGCAGGATGCTGATCTCCAAATGCTTGCCGATCGGCCCGACGACGAACCAAAGTGGCTGAGGCACTGAGAAAAGATCGGTATAAAGCCCGCGCGGCGCGGTGATCGTTAGGGAATAAGGCGAGCCGCTTTTGGGATGAACGGTCATCGAAGCGCCAAAGTCATCAGTCAATTGCCACAATGATTTGGGCGTGTCGAGATGCGCCTTGGCGTGGCGGACAAATCTCATCTCACCGACATAGCTAATGCCGGTAATTTTATCGATCTTCTCTTGGGGGAACGGGTTGGCGCCTGGTTCCCATCCGGACATGGCTTGCTTCCCCGCATGCTGCAAACGAGATTGTGAGTATAGTGCGCCCCGGTCTATTCCCCGCGCATTTTCTTGAGCTGTTCTTCGAAGCGTTCGCAGGCGTCGCGGATGTCGACGCGCGGCGTAAACCAGACATAGTCGAACGGCAGCGTATCGCCGCCAAACGGTGCGGCATAGGCGGTTGCGGCGTTTTCGCCCGCGCTCACTTCCAGAAAAGCGAGACTGATGATTGCGCGGCCGGGCGCCATACGGCGGAGATGGAAGGGGACGGCGCGGTCGCTGCGCGCGTGGCCGGCGCCGGCGATTAAAACAGCGCCGTCGACCTCACCCGCAGCACTCATTTCGCGCGCCAAATGCGCATCGCGGGCGAATTGAGCGTAGGCCATCGCCTCGATCATCTCTTTATTGGCGTAGCCACAATGGGCGGCGTCGATTTCCTGGTTCAATTTCTCCGCGTCCGCCGTCGGTAAGGGGTGATCCAACTGCAGGTGTTGGACAAGCTCCGGTGCCGTACCGGCCAAGCCGGATTGTGCTAGAGCGCGGACCTCGGTGCGGCTGATATTGGCAGCGCGCAATTCAAGGCCGGCGCGCAAGCCTGCTTCCGCAATCGGTTGGTAGAACGCCCAGTTGGGCCAGCCGGCCTTTTGCCAGCCGACCGCCTCGCCGATCCCTGCCGCATCATCGGGCGACTGCGCCAAATGCACGCTGAGCGCCGCGGCTTGCGACATATCGAACATCTCGAAGGCTAGCGCTGGGCGCCGCCCAGCATTCGCCAGAGTCGTGACTATCTCTGCTTGTAGCAGGTGGTGATCCGGATTGTCGTGCGTTTCACCGAGCAGGATGAAAGGGGCTGATGTGAGGGCGGCGTACAATTCGGCGCGCTCGATGAAGCGGGCTTCGGCGACATTCCAGATGCGGCCAACCAAGGCGTGATCGCGGTAATGCTCAGCGCGCCATAATGACGGCGCGGCGCAGCCGCCGAGCAGCGTCAGCATGACCAGGAGGCAAGCGAAAAAACGTTTGTTCGGCATCATCTAGAGATAATAGAGGATTAAACAGATACCAAGCAGCACGACGATCCAGAGCGCGGCAAAGCCGGTGCTCCAGGTGCGGGCGAGGGCGCTGGCCGGACCGTAATGCCGCGCCGCCGCGCGTTGCATCAGGCCGCCGCCATGCGCCGCCAGGCGCGCACCGCCGCGCTCGGCTGTAACCCACAGGCGTTCGGCGTGCCGCGCCGCGCCAAGGCCGAGGCGGCGGTAGAGCCAATCCGCATCGAGGTTTACTGATGGTAGTTCGGGTGGATAGAGCTTGGCGAGATTAAGCCAGGCGAAAGCCAGGGCTGAGAAAAACAGCAATTGCAACTGAGTGAGCACATGGTCCGCTGTGTATGGCGCGTAGTCCACCGCCCATGGCAGAAGTCCATAAAGTACGCTCGGAAAGACGCCGATGCCAATGCACAGCAGCGCACTCAACCCCATCGCCAGCAGCATATTGAGCGGTGGCTCGCGCGTGCGGATGCCGGAATCATGGGCGAAGAAAGCGAAATAGGGAATCTTGATGCCGGCATGATGAAATACCCCGGCCGAAGCGAACAACAGGAGCAGCCAGACGACCCAATAACCTTCTTCCGCCGCAGCCACCATCACCATCGATTTGCTGACGAAGCCGGAGAACAGTGGGAACGCCGATATCGACGCCGCGCCGACAATACAAAGCCCGGTGGTGATCGGCATAGTCTTGTACAGGCCGCCCAGTTCCGAGCCGTTGATCTTGCCGGTCTGATACAACACCGCGCCCATCGACATCAGCAACAGCCCTTTGAACAGGACGTCGTTGAAGGCGTGGCTGATGGCGCCGTTCATCGCCAGATGGCTGCCGATGCCGATGCCGACCACCATGAAGCCGACCTGGTTTATCAGGCTGAAGGCGAGCACACGGCGGAGATCATTCTCGATCACCGCGAAGAAGATCGGGAGCATGGCCATGGCAGTGCCGATATAAATCAGCACCTCGGTGCCGGCGTAGCCGCGCGCCAGCCCGTAGACCGCAACTTTGGTGGTAAAGGCGCTGAGAAACACCATGCCGGTGGGAGTTGCTTCCGGATAGGCGTCGGTGAGCCAGCTATGCACCAGGGGAAAAGCACATTTGATGCCAAAGGCGGTGAAGATGAGGATGCCGGCGAGCGAGCTTAGGCCCATCGGGCCGAAGGCCGGCGAACCGGTCTCGGATATATGCAGGAGCGCGCCGGCCAGCAGCAGCAGGCCGGAGGAAATCTGCATGGTCAGATAGCGCAGGCCCGCTGCACTGGCGCGCGGTGTGCGCCGCGCCCAGATGAGATAGACCGATGACACCGCCATGATTTCCCAAGCCACGAACAGCGTAATCAAATCGCCGGCGAACACCGCGCCGAGCGCACCGCCGGCATAGATCAACGCCGCGACCTGCTGCATGCGGTCCTTGAGGTGGAAGGCATAGAGACAGGCGAGGAAAGTGGCGAGATGAAATAGAATGCCGAACAGCAACGACAATTTGTCGGAGCGCACCAACTCAAGTTGGGTGTCGAACAGCGCCACTTGCAGGCCGCCGCCACCGTCGGCGATGTACCACAGGTTCCAGCCGCCAAAGATCGGCACCAGCAGCGTCATGAATGGGCGCAGACGGCCCGGCGCCAGGGCTACCAACAGCGCCCCGGCGAAAAATATCAGGAAGGGCGGCAGGCTATCGGTCATAATAATCTTCCGGGCGCATCACAAATTTGCGCAGGACCTTGGCCGCAAAAACCAGCGCGACGCAGGCGACGAAGCCATAGAAGCCGTAAAAGCCGAACCAGCCCTCCCAACTGAACAAGTCATGGCGGTGGATCACCAGATCGAGCAGCAACAGGACGATGCTGACGGCAAGCAAGATGCGCACCATCAACACCACGTTCTTGCGTTTTTCGATCCAGGCTTTGTCGCTCATGCCGCTCTCCCTACATCCCGACCAGCGACCGCAGCAGGTTGAACAGGAACTGCGGATAGGCAAATAGCGCCACCGAACCGAGCGCGGTGATCGAGATCGCGACCAATTGTAGCTTCGGCGCTTCGGTGATGCCGCCCGCGACCGGGAGCGGCTGCCCGCCAGTTGGGAAATAGGCGCGCACAATCAGCGGTAAAAAATAAAGCGCGTTCAGGAGCGAGCTGACGAGCAACACCGCAAGCACCGAATAGGCGCCGTCATCGAGCGATCCGAGCACGAGATAATATTTGCTCCAGGCGCCGGAAAACGGCGGCAGGCCAATCAGCGCCAGCGCGCCTATCGTAAACGCGCCCATGGTGATCGGCATGCGCCGACCAATGCCGTCCAATTGGCTGATATTGGTTTTTCTCGTCGCCGTGTAGATAGCGCCGGCGCAGAAGAACAGCGTGATCTTTGCGAAGCCATGCATGGCGATGTGCAAAGAAGCGCCCATCACCGCATGGGCGTTGGCCATGGCAACACCAAGCACGATATATGAAAGCTGGCTCACCGTGGAATAAGCAAGGCGGTGTTTTAAATTATCTTGTCGGAGTGCAAGGAGCGAAGCGATCAAGATGGTCGCGCCGGCAACATAGAGCAGCCATTCGCCGCTCGCGAAATCGCGTATCGCATCGAGGCCGAAGATGTAGAGCGCGATCTTGACGATGGTAAACACCCCCGCCTTGACCACGGCGACGGCATGTAAGAGCGCGCTGACCGGCGCCGGCGCCACCATCGCTGCCGGCAGCCAGCCATGAAACGGCATCAATGCCGCCTTGCCGGCGCCGAAGACGTAAAGCACCAACAGGACCGCCATGACAGGCTCGGAGACAGCGCCCATGAGAATGCCGCCGGCGCGAAAATCGAGCGTGCCAACCGCTACCCAGGTCCAGAGGATCGCCAGCAGCAACAGCATGATCGAGGTCGAGAGCAGGATCGCCAGATAGCGCCGCGCGCCGCGCCGCGCCGCCTCCGTGCCGCTATGAGCAACCAGCGGATAGGTGCACAGGGTGAGCGCCTCGTAGAAAAAGAACAGGGTGAGCATGTTGCCGGCGAAGGCAATGCCAATGACACTGGCCAAGGCGAGCGAAAAGCAGATGTGAAAGCGGGTCCGATGCGGCTCGCCATTGGCGGCGAGATAACCGATCGAATAGATCGTCGTGACGATCCAGAGAAACGATGCGAGCAGCGCAAACAGCATCCCGAGGGGCTCGACCTCAAACGCAAATTCGAGACCTGGCGCGAACTCGAACAAACTAATCGACGGCCGGTCGCCGGCCATGACCGAAGGCACAAGTGCCGCCACGGCAGCCAACAGGCCGCATGAGGTAACCAACGATACTTCATTGCGCAGGTGCGCAAAGCGCCCGACAGCCGACAGCAAGATCGCGCCACCGATGGGGATAGCCAGAGCCAGAAGAATGAGCGCGCCGCCGCTCATTGCGCTATTCCCAACAGCATCTCTGCCCCGCGTTCGGCAACGCCGACGGTAATATCGGTATGGACGCCGAAATAGAGCGAGGCGGCGAGCAGAATCCAGGTTGGGATCAACATCTGCAACGGCGTTTCTCGGATCGGCGGCGCGCCGGCCGCGGGCGGATGGAAATAGGCGGCCTCAATCACCCGCCCGACATAAACAAGAGCGACCAGCGAGCCCAGCAGGATCAACACCGCAACCGGCCAGAGATCGGCCTCAAGCGCCGCCTGCACGAGGTACCATTTGCTGACGAAGCCGGAGGTGAGCGGCACACCGACCAGGCCCAAGCCGCCAATAATCAACGCCGCCATGGTGAACGGCATGCGCCGGCCGAGGCCATGCAGGGCGCTGAGTTCAACCGAGCCAGTGCGGTACATCATGCAGCCGAGCGCCAGAAAAATGCCGCCCTTCATCATCGCGTGATTGAAGATATGCACAATCGCGCCGGTCAGCCCACTGGTCGACGCGAAGCTAATGCCGAGACCCAGATAGCCGATCTGGCCAATACTGGAATAGGCGAAGAGGCGCTTCAGATCGTGCTGGAATATCGCCACGCCCGAGCCGACTAGAATGGCGATTAGCGACAGCGGCATAAGGATTTCCATCAGCGGCATGCGCTCGAAAGAAAACTCCAGGCCAAACAGAGTAAAGACGAAGCGCAGCAACACGTAGGCGCCGACCTTGGTCGCTGAAGCGGCGAGAAAGGCGGAGACGGCGGACGGTGCGTGAGTATAGGCGTTGGGCAGCCAGATATGGAGCGGAAAGAGGGCGAGCTTGATCAGTACGCCGACGGTAATGAAGGCGAAGGCGGCATAGATCGGCCGCATATCCTGGACCTCTGCGACACGCTGCGACAAATCGGCGAGATTGAGCGTGCCGGTCATCATGTAGAGGAGGCCGATACCGATCAGCAGGAAGGTCGCGCCGATGGTTCCCATGATGAGATATTGAAACGCGGCGGCGCGGGCGCGGCGGGAGGGTCCGAGGCCGATCAGTACATAAGAGGCGAGCGACGAGATCTCCATGAAGACATATATGTTGAACGCGTCGCCCGTAGCCGCGATGCCGAGCAGACCGGTCAGTGCCAGGAGATAAACGCCGTAGAAAAGATTGTGCCGCGGAGCTGCAATCTCGCTGGCGACACTTTGGCGCATATAGGGTGTGACCACGGCGGCGATGGCGGAGATCACCAGCAACACGAAACAGTTGAGCGCATCGAGGCGATATTCGATGCCAAACGGCGGCGCCCAACCGCCGAGATGGTAGGAAATGACGCCATCCGCCATGACCCGGACAAGCAACAGGATCGACATCGCCAACAACGCCCAGCTCACTAGGGTGGCGAAAGCCCAAGCGAGAGTGGGCCGGCGCAAAAGTACACAGAGCGGCGCCGCGATCAGCGGTAGCGCAACCTGCAAAACGGGAAGATGGCTGGCGATCATGCGCTGCCCGGCCCCGGGTCGTTGTCCGCGTCGTGAATCTCGTCTTCCTCGACTGTGCCATAATCGCGTTTGATGGCAATCGCGAGGGCAAGCCCGACCGCCAAGGTCGCGACCGAAACCACGATAGCGGTGAGAATCAAAACATGCGGCAGTGGGTTGGAATAAACACTATAGGCGGCATCTAAGATCGGCGCCGTGCCGCCGGTCACCTTGCCAATGGTGATGAACAGCAGAAACACCGCAGTCTGAAACAGGCTGAGGCCGATCAGTTTTTTGATCAGATTATGGCGCGCTACCACGGCATAAAGGCCGATCGTTGCAAGCGCAATCGCGGCCCAATAATTGAAATGGGTGAGGATGTCCATTGTGATCTCTAGCCCGTCCGCCTCAACGCTGCCGGGCGAAGCTGAAGAAGATGATCATCATCACCGCGGCAACCGCCATGCCGACACCGATTTCAACGATCAGAATTCCGATATGATTGCCATGCGCCGCCTCATGCGCGAGCACGCCATATTCGAGAAAACGCCCGCCATAGATGAGATTGGCGACACCCACTCCGGCATAGAGCAGCACGCCGAGGCAAGCGATGGAGACCAACACCGCCATCGGCACCACCCGACTCGCCGTCCTCACGTCGAAAACGATGGCATAGAGGATGAACGCGGCGGCGATGATGACACCGGCCTGAAAGCCGCCGCCCGGGCCGTAATCGCCGTGCATCTGGACGTAAAAACCAAACAGCAGGATGAACGGAATGAGCAGCTTGGCCATAACTTTAAGGACGAGGAAATCGCTCACACCGAATCCTCCTCGGCCGGCGTGGTCACACGCTTCCGGCGTCGGGTGGCGCCGCTTAACAACACTAGAACCCCCATGCCGGCGGTGAAAATCACAGTCACTTCACCAAGCGTGTCGAAACCCCGATAGCTGGCGAGAATAGCGGTCACCACATTCGGCACGCCGGTCTCGCTCTCGCCTTGCTGCAAATAATAGGGCGCGACATGAAGCTGCGCCGGGGCATCGGCAATACCGAACGCCGGCATGCCGAGGGTGGCATAAACCAGCAAGCCGGCGGTGGTGAGCGAGACGGCAAGCGGCAGCCACGGCTTGATGCGGGTGCGTTTTTCCTCGCGCCCGGTAAGCGCGATGGCGAGCAACATCAGCACTGTGGTGACGCCCGCCCCGACGGCGGCTTCGGTGAAGGCGACATCGACCGCGTCCAGCACCACCCACAGCGCTGCCATCAGCAGGCTGTAAATACCGAGCACCATCGCCGAGGCGAGCAGATTGCGCAGCCACACCGCGGCGATGCCGGTGGCGGTGACAAAGACCAGCAGGATTATGTTGAGAGCGAGGTCTATGGCTTGCCGTCCTTGTCGCGCGCTTTGTCACGCGGCCGTGTCCATGGCTTGAGGCCGTCGAGCAGTGCTGCATGGGCCAGGGCGTGCGTGGCGACCGGGCTGGTGAACAGCAAAAATACGAAGATCAGCGCCAGTTTGACCGATACCAGCCAATCGCCCGATTGCAGCAGCAGGCCCAACAGAAGAAATCCGGCGCCCGCTGAATCGGTGATTCCGGCGGGATGCATGCGGGTGAACAGGTCGGGCATGCGCCAGATGCCGATGCCGCCGACGAGCACGAAGAACGCGCCGATGGCGATCGATATCCAACTGAGAATTTCGAGAATCACGATTGTTTATCCGCACTTGCGCGCCCGCGTTTGACGTAACGCAACACGGCGATGGTGGCGACGAAATTGATCAATGCATAGAGCAGCGAAATATCGAGAAAATCCGGCCGTCCGGTGATGAAGCCCATCACCGCAATAAGCAGCACTGTCTGGCTGCCGATATGGTTCACCGCCAAAATGCGGTCATACACGGTGGGACCGGCAAAGGCGCGGGCGAGCGCCAGGGCCATTGCGGCTATCAGGGCGGCGGCGGCGGCAATGAACATCACGCCCCGCCTCCCGCCGGCTCGGGCGGTTTGGTTGGCGCGGCTTCGGTGGCGCTGACACGGCGGTCCATGTCGTCCGTTTTCAGATCCTCCATGGCCGCGTGCGTAAGCGCGTGCACTTCTATATCGCCGTCGCCGACATCGGTCGAAATGGTGCCGGGCGTGAGGGTAATTGAGTTGGCGTACATCACCCGACCGAGATCGCTACGCTGGCTGCTTGGCACGCGCTCCAGCACCGGATTGATATCGAGGCGCGGTGCCAGCACTTTGCGCGAGACGATCAGCGACCACAGGATGATCTGTCCGGCCAGCCACAGCCAATAAAGCGGCAGGCGCCACACCGGGCCGATGAAATCGCGCCGCCGATCCAATAGATCCATACGCAGCGTAATGGCGACAGTGAGCGCGGAACAAACAGCCCCGGCGATAAGGAGAAACGGAGTGAAATGGCCAGACAGGATCACCCAGGTGCCGAACAGCACCGCGAACAGGCCGACCGCGTGCAACAATTTTCCCTCCGCGAAGATAGAACCCGCGAAACGCCCAAAATTAAAGGGAATCGGTACGATTCGCGGTTCAATTATGCCTTATGGGCAAGGGGGCGCAAAGCCCCCTGGACCAATCTGACGGGCGCGCCCGGATCATTCTAATATGGTGGCATAATCGGCGACGGAAAGAACTTCGGGGATCAGGCCCTGTTCATACATAAAGCGCGCGAAGCGGGCATAGCGCGCGCGGTCGAGCGCCGCCGGGCGAAGCGCGAAGCGCGTCAATGTATCGCGCCAGGCGCGTCGGTTGAGTTCGTCGTCCAATTCGCCGCGGCCGCGAATGAACAGCGCCCAGCTTTCGTCGGGATGGTTCACCAGATATTGCACGCCTTCTTCTAGGGCATCGAGAAAACGGCGTAGAACGGCGCGATCCATGCGCTCGGGATTGGCCACCAGGATCAATTCGTCATAACTCGGCACGCCTTCTTCCTCGACATAAAAGGCACGTCCCTTATGGCCCTCAATGTCCATTTGGTTGAGCTCAAAGTTGCGGTAAGCGCCGATCACCGCATCGACCTGGCCGGATAGCAATGCTGGCGAGAGCGAAAAATTGACGTTCACCAGGGTGATGTCGTCAAGGCTGAGGCCGTGGCGCGCCAACATGGCGCGCAGCAACGCATCCTCGAACCCGCCGATCGAATAGCCGACCTTGCGCCCTTTTAAGTCGGCGATTGATTTCACCGGGCCGTCTTCAAGCACGAGCAAGGTGTTGAGCGGCGTCGCGATCAACGTGCCGAAGCGCGTCAGCGGCAGGCCCGCCGCGACCTGGACATGAAGTTGCGGCTGGTAGGATACGGCGATATCGGCCTTGCCGGCAGCCACCAATTTGGGCGGATCGTTGGGATCGGCCGGCGCGATGATTTCGACGTCGAGCCCATGCGCGGCGAAATATCCGCGTTCTTCGGCGACGAACAGCGGTGCGTGGTCAGGATTGATGAACCAGTCGAGCAGCAGGGTGAGCTTGTCGTTCGCCTGGGCGCCTGTAGATGCCAGCAGCAGGACGAGTGTCGCCGGCAACAGAATAGAGCGGAGAAAAATGCGAGACATGGCGGAGTTACTCCTGTTGGTGGGCCGGCAATTTATCGGGCTGCCAGGGCAAGGCGCGGCGTAGCCCGTTGTCGACGATGAAATAGATAATCACGGCGAAGAACGCCAAGGTGAGCAGCGCGGCGAACATCAAACCGGTTTGTACGCGCGCGTTGGCATGCAGCATCAGGTAGCCGAGGCCGGCGCTGGCGCCGACCCATTCGCCGACCACCGCGCCAATCGGCGCAACCGCGGTGGCGACGCGCAATCCCGAAGCGAGGGCGGGTAGGGCGGCCGGTATGCGGATGCGGGTGAGCATCTTCCAACGGCTGGCGTCCATGGTGCGGGCGAGATCGGTCCAGCCCGGCTCGGTGCGGCGCAGCCCGTCGAAGAAACTGACGGTGACCGGAAAATAGATAATCAATGTCGCCATCGCCACCTTGGAGGCGATGCCATAGCCGAGCCACAGCACCAGGATGGGCGCCAGCGCGAACACCGGTACCGCCTGGGAGGCGACCAATACCGGCAACAGCCAGCGCCGTGCTGGGCGGAAATAAGCCAACGCCAGGGCGCTTGATACGCCGAGCGCCACGCCGCACAGGAGGCCGAGGGCGATTTCCAGCAACGTCACCCCGGCATGCCCGAGGATCGTTAGGTGATGCACCCACCAGGCTTCGGCAACGCGCGCCGGCGCCGGCAGAATGAAATGCGGCGCATCGGTCAGCCAAACGATGACCTGCCACAGCAACACCAGGCCGGCGACGATCACGAGCGGGCGGATGAAGCGCATCATATTTGCGCATCCGCGGCGCGGAGGCGACGCAGCAACTCCGCATGATGGCTGAGAAAACCGGCATCGGCGGGATCGCGCGGCGTGGTGCCTGCGGGCGGTGGCACTTCGCTGAGCAGCGCTGGGCGCCCGGCCATGATGAAGATGCGCTCGCCGATACGCAGCGCCTCCATTGGGTCATGGGTGACGAGCAGGATCGTGCGCCCACGCAACAGGTCGGCGGCAAGTTCCTGCAGGCGTAGACGGGTGATGGCGTCGAGCGCGGAAAACGGCTCATCCATCAACACCACAGGGCGGTCTTCCATCAGGGTGCGGGCGAGGGCGACGCGTTGACGCATACCGCCCGACAGAGTCGCCGGTAGGGCATTCTCACGGTCCGCCAGGCCGACGCGGGCAAGCAAATCGCGGGCGCGGGCGTGGTCCGGCCGTTCGCCGCGCAGGCGCGCGCCCAACATGACGTTGCCGAGCGCATCGAGCCACGGCAGAAGCAAATCCTGTTGCGCCATATAGGCGATAGGAGCGGATGGGTTAGCCAGTGCAGCGGAAGCGTTTGCACCGATGTCGATCTTGCCGCCGGTCTCGAATTGCTCGAGGCCGGCGATCAAGCGCAACAGGCTGCTTTTGCCGACGCCGCTCGGCCCCAAAAGAGCGCTGCACTGGCCTGCCAGCAAATCCAAATCCAAGCCTTTGAACAGATAGGCACCCGCATAGCTGAGGCTCACGCCCGAAATCGATATGGGAGGGTACGGTGGTATCGCAGCGGGGGGAGAGGGGGGATGCGGCAAATTCCCAGTTCCTACGCCGGCATTAACCGGATCAGGTTTCGGGGTCGTCGGCAACGCCAACCTCTCAGCCGAAATGGCTCCCCCCGAGAAGGATTTAACTATGTCCGAGGGCCGCCGCCGGCGCAAGGCGATTTCGCTATTGTAGCGAGGTTCTGGAAAATACATGCGTAATATGTATAATTATACTTGACATATATTCGTATAACGCATAAATAGGGGGGGGTGGGAGGGGGGGAGACGCAACGAATGTAGGAGACTGGACATGGCAACAAATTCGGCAAAAGTTTATCAGGAACTCAACATCACGCCGCTGCGCGCTGAAAACCGCATCGCGCTTGAAAGCTTCCTGCCGTATCAGCTCTCCGTCATCGCCAGCCGTGTGAGCCGTGGGTTGGCGCGGCTTTATGCGGTGCGCTTCGATTTGACCGTGCCGGAATGGCGTATCATGACCGTATTGGGGCGCTTTCCCGGGATCTCCGCCAATGAGGTGTGCGAACTGACGGCGATGGACAAGGTGCGGGTCAGCCGCGGTGTGGCGCGGTTGTTGCAGTTTGAGCGTGTCCGCCGTGATTCAGACCCGAGCGACCGGCGCCGCTCGAAACTCTATCTCAGCGATAGCGGGCGCGAGGTCTATGACCAGATCGTGCCGGTGGCGCATGCCTATCAGGACAAGCTGATGGCCGATCTCGACAGCGCCGAGATGCGATTGCTGGAGAAGCTTCTGAGCAAGATCGAGAGCGGTATTGCCGCGATCGGCAAGGAGGGCTTCGGCCTGACCTCCGGCCTCGATACCGCGGCACATGGACGTGGACGCTTTAATGGTGGTCATTAAGCGTCTTAATAAGCCCCTGTAAACACCGAATTTACCGCTAAAGGACTGAACCGACACGGAAACAGACGATATATCACGAACTCCTCCCGGAGAGGCGCCGGGGTGCGGAAATGGCAGGCAGGCAGCCGCCCTTCCGTCCCCCGGCTCCTAGCCGTTTGCACGGAACCACCGATTGCGCTCCGGTGAGAGGAATGGTGAGAGGGTCATAAATTCGTTATACGCATAATAATCAAATTATGTTATTCGTTTACGGCAAGGTGATTCGTGAGACCACGCATGAGAACATGAGACCACGCATGAGAACAGGAGTACGACGCGATGGAAATGGCGTTTGCCGCGAGAATACAGGCGCTGCGCGAGGGCCTGGGCCTGACCCAGGCCAAGTTCGCCGAAACCCTGGTTGTCAGCCAGGGCGCGGTGTCGCGCTGGGAACAGGGCAAACATGCGCCGAGCGAGCCGATGCTGGCCAAAATAGCCGCGCTCGCCGGCATCACATCGGCCGAACTCAGATATGGTGCCAGCTATGCGCCGCCGGGCGGTGAAGCGCCGGGCACCACAGCGGACGGCAAGGCGGACGGAAACGGCGGCAAGCCGCTCGCGATCCGCTCCAAGCGCATCCGCAGACGCGTGACCGACCTCTTCGAGGATTGCGTCATCAAGGCGCGCTCATCGGGTAAATCCGATGTCGCCACCGCCCTCGAAGTGATCCTCGATAAATGCTGGGCCGACGCCGCCCATTACCGCAAACATCTGCGCGAGAAAGATAAAA
>Ga0114999_10001487_pt1 | contig 32564 bp, 29 predicted proteins | sample ArcticOcean_MG_C_3_FD_89820 | JGI IMG/M metagenome (GOLD analysis project Ga0114999, IMG submission 89820) | Marine microbial communities from western Arctic Ocean - ArcticOcean_MG_CB8_126 | ecosystem: Environmental > Aquatic > Marine > Oceanic | place: Arctic Ocean: Canada Basin | collected...
CATCGATAGGCACACGCTCGGGAGTTGGGTCGAGGCCTACGCAAACGAAGCTTTCCATTTTGGTTGCTGCGGCATCGAGCCTTTCGAACATCGTCTGCAATCGTTACCCCCTCGTGTGGTGCGTACGGTTTTCATTACTGAAATTATCGCATACAAACCACTATTCGCCAGCAGAAGAACAGTCGATTTCCCAAGCGAAGTCATCGGAGTCGAGGGATCTGGTGGGGAGTCGCGCTGAGCAATCCAAGACCAGCGATTCGATGACCGCCGAAAGCACTCGCTGCTAGAGGGTAGAAAGATATTGAATCAAGTTCAGCATGACAGCAACCTATTACTCAACACGACAGCGGGCTGCGGACGCTGAATCGCACACCCACGTATCCTCTAACTCACAATGCCAAAGAACCCCACTACCGAAGATCTTCTCGAAATCTACAACCGTCTTTTCCAGAAAACAGGCCATCGTAACTGGTGGCCAACACGGCACGATTCCGGAGGGGATGAGGGATTCGAAATCGTTGCCGGGGCGATCTTGGTGCAGAACACCACATGGAAGAACGCCGAACGAGCACTTGCCAATTTACACAGGCTCGGAATCTGGGAATACGAAGCCGTTCACCAAGCACCCACCGACGATCTGGTCGAAGCAATTCGATCGTCAGGCTACTACAACACGAAGACTAAAAAGCTAAAAGCCTTCGCCGACGTAATCGTTGGAACCTATGGCGGATCAGACAAGAATCTGTTCGCTTACGATCTTCCCGAGCTACGAACCCGGCTGCTCGATATTTACGGAATCGGTGAAGAAACCGCCGACGACATAATCCTCTACGCCGCTAAAAAACCAAGCTTCGTGATGGATACATACACCCGCCGTATCGTCGACCGTCTCGGCTGGAAGGTCGATGGGGACAAGTACGCCGACTACCAGCGGCTGTTCGAGTCGAAACTCGGATCGCCAGACCCAGACATAGACCTGTGGGGTGATTTCCACGCCCAGTTAGACGCTCATGCAGCGCGAGTCTGTCGGAAACTCAACCCGCTGTGCGGAGAGTGCACGCTACTGGATCTATGCCCTACAGGTAAGGAAGTCTCAGGCGTCGAACACATCGACACTGCTTGACTTGAAAACCAGGAACACGTCGTTCCCAACCGCTACCCCGAGATCATTGAGTGCGTTCTCGGTTAGTTCGACTATAAATTTCTGACCTATATCGACTTCTGTAAACACCTTGCCCTGATTTGACCATATTTCGGTCACGCTTCCTTCAAGGATGTTTCGCGCCGAGAGACCCGTGGGCCGAGTTGCCGTCAGAATAATCTGATTCGCGCCGAGCGATATGACGACATTTTCACCGGGATTCTTGTTCTGGTGGCGGGTCGATATTTCAACGTCACCCACCCGAATTGTTGTCAGGTGGTCCGTTGAATCCCCTATCACTCCATCAAGAATATTCTCGAAGCTATCTACGTCTCCGCCCGCCGTCGCCGCACCCAGCAACAGTGCCGAGGGACGATCGAATCCCTCGACTTTGCCTTCTCGAAACAGCATCGCTTTCGAGGCAACGGATACAACCTCAGATATCGAGTGTGACACGTAGATCATCGGTATTTCTAACTCGGAATGAACCAGCTTCAGGTAGTTGAGTATCGAGCCGCGGCGAGCAGCATCCAGAGATGCCAGCGGCTCGTCCAGCAACAGTAATTTCGGTGAGGTTGCGAGTGCACGGGCGATAGCAACCCGCTGGCGTTCGCCGCCTGATAGCTCAGACGGCATGCGTTCCAGCAGTGCTGAAAGTCCAAGAAACTCAGCCAGCTCAAGTGGATCAAGTTGGCGATCACTTTCGGGGATAAGTTTCCACCCGAATTCAATGTTTCTTCGCACGTCGAGATGCGGAAATAAAGCACCGTCCTGATAAACGGTTCCGATACGGCGTTTATCGGGTGCTAACGAAATATTCTTGTCGCTGGAGAACAGGGTTGTTTCGTCGATTTGAATCACACCGCTGCTCGGTTTGATGGATCCAGCGATACAGTTCAGAAGGCTTGATTTCCCGGCTCCCGACGGTCCGAAAACAGCTGTAATTCCATTTCCAAACTCGCCCGCGACGTCTAGTGAAAAACCGGGTCGATTCAGCTGCAGGTCGAACGAAATCATCAGCTAAACCGGTCCGATCCGTTCACACCATTGCCAGAAGTGCGTTTCAACAACCAGTTGTGGACTGCGAGCGCAATTACGCCAAGCACGACTGAAACCAACGCCAGCCGCCATGCTGCGTCTGTGTCGCCAGCTGATATTCGAGTAAAGATTGCAGATGGCACGGTCTGCGTTCGACCTGGAATATTACCGGCTACAACAATCGTAGCGCCGAACTCCGAAAGCGCCCGCACGAAGCCAAGCAGCACACCTGCAATAACTCCGCGATACGCAAGTGGAAGGGTGATAGTGAGGAACGTTCGAACTGATCCAGCGCCAAGGCCACGAGCTGCAACTTCCAGTCGAGGATCAACTCCCGCCAGCGCCGCTGCAAACGAACGTACGACCAATGGCAAAGACACGATCGCAGCCGCCAGTGAAGCAGCAATCCATGTAAACGCCAGGGTCGATCCGAACAACGATTCGCTCATTTGCCCGAACCAACCGTTCGTGCCGACTACCCACAGTAATGAGTAGCCAATTACAACCGGAGGGAGTGCAAGTGGGAGCGAGACGATCACGTCGAGGGCGAACTTGCCTCGGAACTGTTTCCGCACCAATAGCCACGCAAAGAACATTCCAAGCGGCAGCGTCACTGCGGTCGCAACAAGTGCGATCTGCAGCGATAACGCGACTATGGAGATGTCTGAGTTCATAAATATGCGACCTGAGTAAGTTCGCTAACCACCGGGACTACCCGGTCCGAGACCCGTCGTAATAATTTCGAATCCAGCCGATTCGAACACTTCTCTAGTTTCCGGTTCAATGACGATGTAGTTTAGAAAAGTCTGTGCAGCGTGACCATTACGGGCTCCGGCTATTCCGGTCAAATAATATCCTCCACCGGCGCCATCGATACCCATGACTATCTCGACCCGTTCTGAAGCGTAAGCATCAGTTCCATAGACGATCCCGTATTTCGCATTGCCCGATTCCACCGCTGCCAATGCTGCACGGACGTCGCTCGTGAAAATAAGTTGGTCTGAGATTTCCACTGGTACGCCTGCATTACCCAACGCCTGCATCGCATATCTCCCTGCTGGCGCAAGCTCAGGATTGGCGATCGCAACACGTTCGCCAGACAACACCAGATCAGAAAGCGAATTGATCGGCAAAGTACCGAGCCCGCCTACTACGACCAGACTATTCTTGACTCTCCCCGGAGCACCATCTGACGATCGAAGTCCCGCTTCTGCAATCAATCGCCCCGGTTCATCGCCCGCGAACAAAACCCCATCCGCAGGAGCTCCCAGCTTCACGATCTGATTCGCCAGCGCTATCGACCCACCAAAGCTAAAGTCGACACGTTTCCCAGTCTCTCGCTCATAAATCTCAGCGGACTCCGTAAGCACATCGGATAAAGAAGCCGCAGCGAATATCAACGGCACGTCGTTATCCGAATTTCCTCCGCACGACGCCATGAGGCCTACGAATAACGTGATCGCAATCATTTGAACTATGCGTCGAGGCAACAAACGGGGGTCATTTCCCTAGTGAGATTGGCAAGCTCTGATAGAATTTAAAAGTTACGGTCATCTGCCGCAACCGATCCAATAAGATCGTACTTGAACCAGCGCCGCCAACGCGGCGAATCGCGAGGCACGAATTTGGTAACAGCGAGCGAAGAATACTCCTTCACGAGCTTCTCCAACCTACCTTTCTACACCAAGGTTAACGAACGTCTGCTCGACCTCGCTGAAGTCGGCAAGCAACGAAAGATCGTCGATCTGGGTTGTGGCACCGGTGGAATCACCAAGCTCATTCTCGAGCGATTGCAGTCGGCGAAAGACACCGTCATATACGCAGTCGATCACTCCACCACCGCGCTGAAAGCAGCTGCAGACGAAATCGGCGACCGGAAAGACGTAGCTATCAATTACGTTCACTCCGAGGTTCAAAATCTCACGGGTGCCGTAAAAGAGCGTGTCGATGCAATCGTTTACTGTAACTCGATTCACTACGTGCCTGATAAGCCGGCACTGATCAATCAGATCAAAGAAAAGCTTTTACCCAACGGCATATTTACGTTCAACACTTCGTTCTTTGAAGGGTCTCACCCGGAAGACAGCCACGAGTTTTTCCGCAAATGGATGATGCGATCACTTCGAATTCTGAAGCGAGAGTATGGACTATCAGCCAACAAGGCGGCCAAGGTGGAGTCGCGTGTTCAGCTCAAAGCAAGCGACTATGTTGACCTTGTAGAAGACGCCGGCTTCAAAGTTCTGGTGAACGACTTCAACCGCGTTGAAGTACCCATTTCTGGTTGGCACCACATTTCTGGATTCTCTGACTGGATCGAAGGCGTTATGCCGGGTGTCCCACTGGACAAGGGTAGAGAAGCACTCCAGAAGGGTCTCGCTCAGATCTGGGATGAGATGGAACTAAAAACAATTCCACGAGTCTGGCTTTCGGTGAGTGCCGCCAAGGTGTAATCCACCTGGCAGGTAATTACGAAAAAACCCCTGTCGACGACAGGGGTTTTTTTTGTGGAAATGTAATTCCGAACTCACACATTCTTTCCCAAATTCCGATCATCTACGTGTTCACACGCATGTGAACTCAACAAGCATGTTTAAACTCTGGGACGAAGATGTTTTCCGTAGGTCTACACGCACTCTCACCATGAGCCTTTCAACCTCCGACACAGGCAAATATTCGATTAACTCAGGCGATGAATTGTTCGTTCAACAAATCGACGAATTATTCCAACGCGCTCCCGATCCAGAGACTGTCTTTGCGAAATTCGAGGAACTTACGACTGACCTGATCTCGCATGACCGACTAGAGATCGGGTTCTACGCAAATGATCAGTCGCAATCTGAAATCGCTTACGCTTCCTGTACACCGCTTGAGTCGGACACACCAGATGCCGCAAACTACGTGGTGCCAAACGACTCAGAAATCTGGGTATCGAGCACACAACCGCTCACCGACCAAGCGAACGACGTCGGCCCTGTTGGCCGATTTATGTCGGAATTCAATCAAGCTGCCCGAGAATGAGGATTTCTCTCATGGATGCTCTCGCCAATCACCTGGAACGAAGAGGTAATCGGATATCTCCTGTTTCGATCCAAGGATGAAGCCACTTATCAAGAGAGGGAGATCCAGCTGGCCGGGGCTTTGACGGAAAAGATCGCTGGAACGTTGGCCAACGCCCATGCAATTTCGGAAGCTCGGCTCGAATCAGATCTTCGTGAGAGCTTGCTCGAGTTATCCCGAATCGTCAGCTCGGCAAAGAACCTCGAAGATATTCCATCCGATTTCGGGAACATTATCCTCTCAATTACCGATTCTGATCGAGCAACCGTCTCACTCCTCAGTCTTTCAGGAAACACTACAGAAAACATACTTGTTTTTGGACAATCACTTCCAAATTGCGGAGTTAGGGAACGCAGCCCGGCGTTTGGCAGCGACGCCATCACATGGTTGAAGGCTGAAACATGGTATGTAGTTGACGAAAATATTATCTCGGGGTCAGAACTCGAGCGTTGGTCACAGGACATTGCAGCCGAGGCAGGTTTCCACTCCACAATGGTTGTACCGATCCCCTGGCAGGGATCCAACATCGCTGTAATCACGATTCGATCACGGGCCCGTCATCACTTCAACAGTTCGCTATTAGACATAGCCAACGTAATAGCAAACCAAATCGCTGGTGCGGTCGCCAATCAGATCGCAAACCAGGAAACCCAAGAGCAATCACGAATCCGTGATCTGCTCGCGCTAATCGGTCGAGTGATAACAGCGTCCCAAGATTTAGACGACACGTTCGAGGAATTGGCAGAAGTAATAACTCAGTTGATCCCGTCAGAACGAATCAGCTTGATAACCAACCGTTCCGGGACCGATCGGGCAATGACCCGCTACAGTTATGGTCGAGAACTGTTTAACTTGCCACCGGGGGGAGATACCCGGAGAAAACGATCAGCTAAACGCGGCGATCATGCGAACTCGATCAGCATTCGTTGTAGATTCCAGTATTTCAGGCATTGGATTGGCTCTAGGGCAATCTCACCGGCTAGCTGACCCTGTAGGTCTTGCCGGTTGGATGAGCGCACCATTGTTCTGGCGTGACGAGTGCATTGGCTCAATACATTTCCGCTCTGAACAATCGAATTCCTACACCAGTTCAGAACTTCGGCTCGCAGACGAAGTCGCCACCCAAATCTCGGGGATAGTGGCCGGTACCGTTGCGTATAAAGAACTTTTGAAAGTAACGAAAGTGCGGGAAGCGCTTTCGCATATCAGTCGGGTGATCACAGCCTCGCAAGATATCGATGAGGCTGTCGGACCATTTGCGCAATCAGTTTCTAGCCTTATCCCGTGGGACCGGATCGCAATAATTGCGCTATCCAAACCGGGTGCGCCCAGAGACTTCACCTTTCAAGACGGCATCGCCTTTGGCAATCACCAATCCAACGGCATTCCACTCGAAAACGAAGACTTTTTCAACGCATTTTCGGATGATCCGACACCGATCATAGTCGGCGAACTTCTGACATCAGGTTCCGAGCCATTCAAGGCCGCACAGGACCTTGCCGACACCGTTGGTCTCAACAGTTGGTTACTCGCTCCACTCGTTTAGCACGGTGAACAAATTGGCCACATGCACTTCCGCTCAAAGGAGCATGAAGCCTACGACGAATCACATATCCGTCTGGCTGCCCAGATATCTGACCAGATCAGTGGAGCAATCGCAGCGCATATAGCCAACATTCATATGTCCAGGGAAGCGCTTGTACGAAATGTTCTGGCTGTATTGGGAAGGGTCATCGCCTCGAACGGTGATTTTGGCGCCGCCATATCCGAAATAGAACGACTTAGTTCAGAAATTATTGAATTCGACGGGTTTTCGATCGCGTCGTACAACGCCGAGCGTCGCATCGTTCGTCGATTATTCACCCGGGGATTATTCCTGCTTGAAGATACTGCGCCAGAAGAATTCTCTATCGACGAATCGGCCGCATCTGCCGCTATCCAGTCTGGTAAACCGATCAGACAGGCATTCTCGTCTGTAGAGCAACTTAACGACTTCCCGAGATCGATAGAGGCGTTTGAGGCGGGCACCCGCGCATTCCTGACCGCACCGCTTATTTCTAACGATGAAATCGTTGGTGTAATACAGTTCCGAAGCGCATCTCCAGAAGCGTTCAGTGAGGCAGAAGTTGAGAACTCACAGCGGCTCGCAGATCAGATTGCTGGAGCACTCGCGAATTCGCTCGCGAGCCAGCAGATACGACTTCAAGCAACAGCACTTGAATCGGCCGACAACGCTATTTTTATTACCTCGCCCAAAGGCATTATCGAATGGACGAACTCAGCATTTTCACGTTTGAGCGGTTGGACATCAAGAGAAGTAGTTGGACTACCCACTTCAATCATGAAATCCGCCGATCTGAAGAATTGGGATCGGGACGCTGAGATATGGAAAGCACTCGATAGTGGAAAGTCGTGGAGCGGAACCCACATAAACAGGAAAATGGATGGCAGTGAATACCCCGAATAACTCACCGTCACTCCCGTGCTGGATCAAGAGGGCAACGTAACTCACATCATCGGTATCAAGAAAGACATCAGCGAACGCCTTCTCTCAGAAGAAGCGCACGAAAACTCACTTCGCATCGAATCGGAAAACCGAGAACTTTAACGCCTGGCTAGTGCCAGAAGCGAGTTCCTTTCTACCGTCTCAGACGAGTTGCGCACACCGCTCACCACTGTTTCTGCGTTCGCCGACATCCTCTTCAACAGCAAGTCCGAAAACCTGACAGAACGCCAACGCGAACATATAGAACTTATTAGAAAATCTTCCACGCAGATCGGTTCACTGATCGATGACTTGCTGGACATCTCGCAGGCAGACACCGGGCATCTTGTACTCAACAAGGCTGTCTTCAACGTCTCATACATGATCGATGAAGTGGCCAGTAATGCGGAAGTACTCTTCGCTCATAGAGAGCAAAAATTCAAGTTCAAAAATAAGGCGAAGAAACGGGGCTTACTGGCTGACCGATCTCGTGTGATCCAGATATTGACCAATCTGTTCACTAACGCATCGAAATTTTCTGATGAGGGCTCGACGATTAACTTTCAGGTGGAAATCAAGCGTGAACAAGTTATCTTCACGGTTAAAGACCGTGGTGCTGGAATTTCTAAATCCGATCAGGCGATGATGTTCAGCCCGTTCTTCAGGGGTATGAGTGAGAGTTCAGTACCACCCGATGGCAGAGGTCTGGGTCTGGCAGTTGTCAGGTCGCTGGTCGATCTTCACGATGGCACCATCGTCGTCAACAGCAAATCCGACAAGGGAACCGAGATAACCGTCAGCCTCCCCGGAGTAACCCCGGACGCCCTCGAAGACTAACGGAACAAGTCTGGGCCAGAACCCAGAACGACGTAGTCACGCGAGGGTGCCGCGTCCCGTTGGTGCCTGAACTACTAGCCGTCTAGATACTCGGCGAGAGTTTTGATGTTGTAGCCCTGGCCACCTAGAGCACCCGCCACAGCTCCCTCGGCCTCGATCGCACAGCGGGCGGTATCGATCGAAGTGAAACATGGGATGCGCTGCATAACTGCGGCTCGACGAATGTGGAACCCGTCCTGCATCGTCGACCGATCGCCCGTCACAGTATTCACAACAGCGCTAACCGTCCCATCATCGATGATGTCGACAACCGTCCGGCCACTGCCGCCCTCAAGGCGTTTTTCGACCTCGGTGACCTCAACACCCATGGCTCGAATCATCTCGGCGGTTCCGCCGGTTGCGTAGATCTGGTGCCCTGCCGCATCCAGAGTGCGGACGAGACCCAGCGCATCAGCCTTGTCAGGATCAGCAATGCTCAACAGCACCGCCTCGCCTTCTGGCACATTTAGTCCCGATCCGAGAAGGGCCTTGGTCACCGCACCATCGAACGTAGTGTCGATGCCCATCACCTCACCGGTCGACTTCATCTCTGGGCCAAGAAAGGTATCGACTCCGGCAAGTTTCGACATGGAGAACACGGGAGCTTTCACGGCAATCAGGTTTCGTTTCTTTGCCAGTCCACCCTCGTAACCCTGCTCCTTGAGCGTCTTGCCACGCATTACCTCAGTGGCAATTCGCACCATGGGTATTCGGGTGACTTTAGAGATGAACGGAATTGTGCGCGAAGAGCGTGGATTCACTTCGATAATGTAAATTTCCGGGTCGCCACCACCACTCCCAGACCCGCTTCCTGATCCGCCCACCGAACCACCGCCGTTGAATCCACGGTAAGTACCGCCTCCTGCCACCACGAATTGGATGTTCATCAGCCCGACGATGCCAAGGGCAAGTCCGATGCGCCTGGTGTAGTCGACAATGGTTTCGACTTCCGCTTCGGTAAGCGACTGCGCCGGATAGACCGCCATCGAATCGCCAGAGTGAACACCGGCTCGCTCGATGTGCTGCATGATCCCGGGGATCAGTACATCTTCGCCATCACATACAGCGTCGACCTCAACTTCAAGACCCGTCAGGTAATGATCAATCAGGATCGTCTGGCCCGGGAACTCTCGCATCGCCATTTTGAAGTAACGGATCAGCTCCGCCGGGGTCTGAACGATCTCCATCGCCCTGCCACCGAGAACATAGCTGGGGCGAACCAGAACCGGGTACTCAACGTTGCTGGCGACTTGGAGTGCGCTCTCAACATCGGAAGCCATTCCGCCAGGTGGTTGTGGCAGTCCATGACGGGCTGTCACTTCTTCAAACCGACCCCGATCCGAAGCCAGGTCGATAACGTCTGGCGTCGAGCCCAGAACTGGCAAATCGGCAACACCAAGTAGCTGCGAGAGGTTGATTGCGGTCTGCCCGCCAAACTGCACCATAGTCGAGGGGTTGCCATAGCTCGAACCTTCGCCCTCATTTTCGATGATATCTCGAACGCTCTCTTCGTCCAGAGGTTCGAAATACAGCCTGTCGGAAGTGTCGAAGTCGGTCGAAACTGTTTCCGGATTAGAGTTGATCATTACTGATTCAACCCCCGACTTCTGAAGCGCCCAGGCTGCATGAACAGAGCAGTAATCGAACTCGATGCCCTGCCCGATTCGGATAGGACCACTCCCGAGCACGATGGCTGTTTCTCGCCCGGTGGCAATCGCCTCGTTCTCCTGCTCGTAAGTCGAGTAGAAGTACGGGGTCACCGCCTCGAATTCGCCAGCGCAGGTGTCGACCATCTTGTAGACCGGCTTGAGTCCCCAGTCCTTGCGCATGGTTCGAACCTGCTCTGGCAGGTAATCGCCAAGCGTTCCAATCTGCGCGTCGGAGAATCCCATTCGCTTGGCACGCCGCATCAAATCAGGTGTTAGCTCCTCGCCCAAAAGCCTGCGCTCCATGCCAACAATTCGGGCGATGGCACGAGTGAACCATGGGTCCACCCCGGTTTCTGTAGTCACCGACTCAGCGGTGCGTCCTCCACGAATCGCAGCCGTCAGCTTCCAGAGTCGATCATCATCGGCCAGCAAATCCGGAGGACCTTCACCACCCCACTCCAGGCTCTCCCAGAGCAGTGATCCACGACCGTTTTCCATCGAACGCACCGCTTTTTGCAGTGCGGCCTCGAAAGTGCGGTCGATCGCCATGACCTCGCCGGTGGCCTTCATCTGCGTACCGAGTGAACGGTCGCCAGTAGGGAACTTGTCGAAAGGCCAACGCGGAATCTTGACTACGCAGTAGTCGAGGGCTGGCTCGAAGGCGGCTGTGGTTTTCTGGGTGACAGCATTTGAAATCTGGTCCAGCGTTTTACCGAGTGCGATCTTTGCCGCTACTCGTGCAATTGGGTAGCCGGTCGCTTTCGAAGCGAGGGCAGATGAGCGGCTTACACGAGGGTTCACTTCGATGACGTAGTACATCGATCCTTCCTCGTCATACCCGGCACCCTCACCCACCACTTCAGCCACCATCGTGGAAGGTCGATAGGCAAGCTGCACGTTGCAACCACCCTTGATGTCGAGACCCGTAATGATGTTCATCGATGCCGTGCGAAGACGCTGGTAATCCTTGTCGTTGAGCGTCTGACTCGGGGCGACAACGATAGAGTCGCCGGTGTGGACGCCCATCGGATCGAGGTTTTCCATGTTGCATATGGTGATGACGTTTCCATCGCCATCCCGCATCACTTCATACTCGATCTCTTTCCAACCGAGTAGTGACTGCTCGATCAGAACCTGGCCCACCTTGCTTGCCGCGATTCCACCTTTTGCGATCTTCCTCAGCTCGTCTTCATTCTGAGCGATTCCGCCACCAGTTCCGCCGAGTGTGTACGCCGGGCGAACAACGGCCGGGTATCCAATTTTACGACCCGCTTCGACCGCGTCTTCAACGGTTTCAACTGCGAACGACGGTAGTACCGGCTCACCGATTCGCGAGAGCAAGTCACGGAACTGCTCGCGGTCTTCGGCCATCTCAACAGAGGCGACAGAAGTTCCAAGCGCTTTGCAGTTGTACTTTTCAAGAATCCCCGTCTTCTCGAGGTCGACCAAGAGGTTGAGTCCGGTCTGCCCGCCCATCGTTCCGAGTATGCCATCAGGACGTTCTCGCTCGATGATGCGTTCAAGCACGGGAACGGTAAGCGGCTCAATGTAAATACGGTCGGCCATGTCCTCATCGGTCATGATCGTCGCCGGGTTCGAGTTCACCAGCACAACTTCGACGCCCTCTTCACTAAGGGATCGACAGGCCTGTGTGCCCGCGTAATCGAACTCCGCTGCCTGCCCGATGATGATCGGACCCGAACCAATAACCAGAACCTTCTTGGGCATCTCAGCCGCCGCGCCGTTCGTCAATCAACTCTCCTGTTCGTGTGCCATCGGCACTTCTTCATTTCTAGCTCCCTCTCCATTAGGGAGAGGGTTGGGGTGAGGGGAACGCGAATGTTCACCCATCCAGAAATTCACTATCCCGCCAAAACCTTCGCACCCACGCCCGATCGAATCATCTCCACAAACAGGTCGAACAAATACTCGCTGTCGTGCGGACCCGGCGAAGCCTCAGAGTGATACTGGATCGTCATGATCGGCAATTCCCGATGGCGCAGGCCTTCAACCGTCTGATCGTTCAGATTGATATGACTAACTACCATTTCGTCAGTAAGACCCGCTGGATCTACCGCATAACCATGGTTCTGAGCCGTGACATAGACCCGTCCCGACTCAAGGTCTTTTACCGGCTGGTTACCACCACGATGACCGAAGTGCAACTTGAACGTGCTCGCACCAAACGCTCTTGCGATGACCTGATGACCGAGGCAGATCCCCATGATCGGGACCTTGCCCGCAAGGACTTTTGCGGTTGCGACCGAACGGTCAAGAAGCTCAGGATCGCCGGGACCGGGTGAAAGCATCACACCGTCCGGGTTGTGACCCAGAATGTCATCAGCAGTTGCATCGTCTGGCACCACAATCACTTCGCATCCACGTGCTCTAAGCGACCTCAAGATATTCAGCTTTACCCCATAGTCGTTCACGACCACCTTCATCAGATCGTCGTCCCGTTCCTGCTTCCCAACACCCCACTCGACGTTGATTCCCATGCCGCCCTGGCGCGCCCTGCCTCGTAGATCGAAGTAGGCCCGGGAGCGTTCGCCAGCATCGCCTTCCCAGGCGTAATTTTCATCAGTTGAAACAGCGCCAACCACATCAAACTCGCCGTACTGAGGGGCTTTTACCAGCGCACCCAACGCTGACTCAACATCTTCGTTTGGTGTGATAATGCCCATCATCACACCGGCTGAGCGCAACTTTCGAGTGATTGCCCGTGTGTCGACTCCGGAGATTCCGGGGATGCCATTTTCCAGTAGATAATCGTGAATTGTGCCCTCGGACAAAGGATGTGACGGCTCCTCGCAATCCTCTCGCACAACGAAACCGTTCACCTGAATTCGAGTCGACTCGACGTCGGCCTCGCTCGTGCCGTAGTTGCCGATCATCGGGTAAGTGGGAACAAGAATCTGTCCGCCGTATGAAGGGTCGGTCAGCATCTCCTGATAACCGGTCATCGAAGTGTTGAACACAACCTCGCCGGTCGTCTCGCCCTCGGCACCGAGCCGCTGCCCCGGATACACCGATCCATCTTCAAGTACTAAGTACATATTGCCGCGAACATCACTCATGCTTTGGCTCCGGCAGTTGTGACCATATCGAACACGGTCTCTCCTTGATAAATCGTCCTAACAACCCGCCCGGTCAACTCGACGCCAACCAGCGGACTATTTGCGCTTTTCGAAACAAACTCTTTCGGGTCCACGACCCACTTGCTGTTGGGATCGATAATTGCTACGTCCGCCGAGAAACCCTGTTTCAGCGAACCGAGGTCATGGTTCAAAATCTTGGCCGGACCGGCGGTCAAAGACTCGATCAGGCGGCTGAGTGATATTTTCGAACTACCGACCAACTCGAACACCGACGAGAAAGCCGTTTCCAGCACGTTGATGCCGTGGGCTGCTTCGTCATATGTACACACCTTGTCGGTTTCAGCGTGCGGTGCATGATCGGTCGCAATGATGTCGATCAGCCCCTCGCGAAGTGCCTCGATAACCGCGTCGACATCTGCCCTACTGCGCAGTGGCGGATTCACCTTGGTGTTGGTGTCGTAGCTTTCACGACCAACTTGCGCAGGTACAACGCCCTTGAGCCCGAACACCCATTCATCGTTCAGGGTCAAATGATGCGGCGTGACTTCCGCGGTCACATCGATTCCACGGTCTTTGGCAGCACGCAAAGCGGCAATCGAGCCGACTGTTGAAATGTGCGGAATATGGAGCCTCGCTCCTGTCAGCTCAGCCAACTGCAGATCACGCGTGACCATCGCTGTTTCAGCCTCGGCAGGCACACCAGCAAGACCGAGTCGAGTGGCGACCAGACCTGTGCTCATCACGCCGCCAGCACTGATTTTCTTGTCCTCGGCATGATTGATGATCGGCAGCCCGACCTCCACCGAATACTTGAGCGCCTGGCGCATTAGATTGGCGTCTGCAACCGGGTTTCCATCATCGGAGAATCCGATCACCCCGGCGTCCGCAAGCTCGCCCATCGGCGCAAGCTGCTTGCCGTGTTGACCTACCGATATCGCCCCAATCGGCAAAACGCGCACAACTCCGTCGGCCACAGACCTCCGAATTACATCGAGTACAACAGATGCCGAGTCTTGCACTGGATCTGTATTTGGCATGGCGCAGACAGTAGTAAAACCGCCGTGAGCCGCCGCACGGCTGCCAGTGGAAATTGTCTCTTTCCACTCCTGCCCCGGATCTCGCAGGTGAGTGTGCAGATCGACAAATCCGGGTGAAACGATCATGCCAGCAGCATCAATTACTTCGTATCTGTCATGTACGTTGTCCGATGAATACTCGGCAATGCCGACGATTTTCCCGTTCGAAATCAAGACGTCAGCGATCCGATCGATCCCCTGTGCCGGGTCGATCACTCTACCGCCTGTTATTGCCAGTTTTCTGGCCGCCAAATGCATTTCCTTTGTTATCTACTACGCTCTAAGCCTGGACTTCGTCAACGCTGCCAAGTCGGGTCGATTTGCCCGGTGCACACAATTTGTACAGAACCGCCATTCGAACAGCGACTCCGTTTCGCACCTGCTCCTCAACGACACTCTGAGCGCCGTGAGCAACCTCACTTGAAATCTCCACACCCTCGTTCATCGGACCCGGATGCATGAGCAGCGCTCCGTCGTTCGCCAGCGCCATTCGTTTTGAGTTAATGCCCCATCGCTCCGAGTACTCACGAAGACTCGGAAGGTGCCCGGCATCCTGCCGTTCCTGCTGAATCCGTAAAGTCATAACGACGTCGGCGCTATCAACAGCTTCATCAACATTGCGAGCCAGCTTCAGGCCGCCGAAACCTGTCTCGTCGCCCAGCGTAGATCCGAGCTTCCACTCGTCCGGTAGCAAGGTGTTCGGGCATGAAACGGTTACTTCCGCGCCCATCTTCTGGAAGGCAAGAATGTCGGAACGGGCAACCCGGCTGTAGCGGACATCACCGATGATTGCGATCTTCTTGCCGGCGATATCGCCAACGTGGCTTCGGACCGTAAACAGGTCGAGTAGGGATTGGGTCGGGTGGGCGTGCATGCCATCACCTGCGTTTATCACTGAGGCGTCGGTGTGGTTCGAGACGAAATATGGAGCGCCCGAGTGGGGGTGACGAATGACGAGGGCGTCGATCGGCATCGCTTGAAGAGTTTTTACTGTGTTCAGCAGCGACTCGCCTTTCGAGACGCTGCTCGCTGAGGCCGTGACATTGATCACATCGGCTCCGAGAATTTTTCCTGCCTGCTCAAATGACACGCGTGTGCGAGTGCTGTTCTCGAAGAACATTGTGATAATCGTCTTGCCGCGCAGAGCCGGGGTTTTGCGAATGTCACGCCCGGTTATCTCGAGCATCCCCTCTGCACTGTCGAGTAGTTCGGTGATCTCAGCAACACTCAGATCGTCGAGATCGAGCAGGTGTTCTCTCGGCACAGCAGTCGCATCGACATCGTCAGGTGCGGGCACCTGCGTCGGTGCAGACTCTGTGGTGCTGCTCGCTACTGTGGTTGTCATTGGGTTTGTCATTAGCTTTCACGTCCCAGTACAACGGCGTCGTCACCGTCTATTTCCGTGATCCGTACCTGCACGCGCTCGCCGCGCGCAGTTGGAATATTCTTGCCAATAAAGTCGGGGCGAATCGGTAGTTCCCGGTGCCCACGGTCGACCAGTACGGCCAGTTGAATACGGCTTGCTCTGCCGAAGTCCAATAATGCTTCCATCGCGGCGCGAATCGTACGGCCGGTGTACAGAACATCGTCTACGAGCACGACCAGTTTGCCATCGACACTTGTTGGAATGTCGGACGGCAGGAGCGGTTGCCCTGATGCCACATCCGGGTCATCTCGCCAGAGCCTTGGATCGAGAGTGCCGACAATCGGTTTGAAGTTTTCGATACGTTCAATGTTTTCGGCAAGACGGCGCGCCAAGTGCACGCCTCGTGTCTGGAGACCTACGATTACGAGATCGGAGGAGGCACGGTTTTGTTCGAGAATTTCGTGAGAAATCCTCGTCAACGCCCTTCTAATGTCGTCCTCAGTTAGCAGGACTCTCCCGGTCTCGTTCGTCACACTTGCCCCGTTTTAGGTGGCTGGCCGCTGAATTAGCGATCAATCACGGGCACAAAAAAATCCTTGCCGTGCTGACAAGGATCGGTTGACGCGGATTGCGTTCCATGTGTGCGAAGAGACTCCGTGCGGCGTTTTGCGGCACCGGAGGCGTCTCTAAGCGGATTCCCTTGCCAGCCTCACTGGACTGGATTTAAAGGCCCACAAAATATTCTGTTCTTACATATCAACACTACCACTCACCCCAAACAATCACAACGAAACCGCGAGCTAATACCCGAGACCGTGTTCGATAACCCTCTCCCAACAGGAGAGGGTTGGGTGAGGGAGATTGCGAACAAATGCACAGACAAGCCATATACAGCCGAATCCCTTCCACTTATGCCATCCTGAGCCAGTCGAAGGGCGACAGTTACAACCGCGACACCCCCAAGATCCCTCGGTAGGATTCGGGACGGGTGAGCGCTAAGACCCCTAAAGCATCACCCAGTCACCATCTTCACCACCATCCGCCGGAGCAACAGCCTGCCACGATCTCGGATATAGCTTCAAGCCGCATACGCACCGAACCGACCGCATCCGCTTCTTACGGACGATCAGCACCTTGCAGTGCCCGCACTTCGAAAGAAACCGCACCTGCGACTGCCACTCGTCAGTAGTCACATCCACATAGCGGCGTGGCTTCGCACCAATCTCATCACAAATAGCCCGAAACTCTCGACCGTGTGCGCTGGCCTTCTCCCCGAACCTAGAGTGAACAATCGCGTGGGCTATCTCGTGGAGCACTACCTGTCGAATATCTTCTTCATCACCCATCACCAGCAGCCGAGACGATATGGCGATCTGCTTCTTCGACGGCATGTACGACCCGAGCGTTCTACGCATCCGACCCGACACTCGAACTGAAGGAAGCTCAAGTCCCGGCTCATGCGTATCGAGGGTCGACCGAATCAGTAAATCGACGTTTTCTGCGGTCGGTTTTCCAACAGGTTTTTGCTCAAGATCGAAAGCCAGTTGGCGTGATTCACCTAACCCAGTCGACCCGGGTGTCACAAGCCCAGCCGAACTCGGCGCAAGCGTTACCTGCGCTAGTTCTGCAGCATGATTTACCACACGACGAATAGTGTTTCGAACTGAAAATACGATACCGGCAGTCTCCACGTAAGTCGACAACAAAAGAAACCAGACACGAGTATCGAATTTCCCGCGCTTCTGGTCGTGTCAAAATCGGTGCCGATCAGCACTTAAAGGGCCGAACCGAACTAACTACGAAAAGCGCGCCAGCGAAAACGCACTGACATCGATTGGCGACTGAAGGCCAGTTGCCAGCGCAGCGGCAGCCTTCCCCATAGCCGGACCCAGCATTATTCCGTTGCGACCAGCCCCCGTCACAATAACCAGTCCGTCGGGCCCAGATTCAAGCTCAGCATCGATAATCGGTGCTCTGTCGGGAGTCATCGGCCGCAAGCAAGCAGTCTGCTGGACCAGTTCTGCATCTTCAAGATAAGGAAGCATTTCAACCACTGATCCGATGATGCTATCGCGCGCCTCGGCGGTCGTACTATCGTCGAATCCTGTTTCCTCTTCCGTGGTTCCGGCCCAAAACAGTCCGTCAGGTTTCGTCGTCACGTAGTTCTCACCCCACCACAGTGAAATCTTGAGTGGTGGGCCCGGAGCGTCAAGACGAATGATCTGCCCCTTAAGAGGAGTCACCGGCACATTCACACCGACGCCATCAAGCATCTGTGAACTCCACGGACCGGCCGCGGCCACAACAGCATCCGCTTCAAATACCTGCCCATCAGCCACCACGCCCGATACGCGATCACCATTCACGCTTATCTCGGTCACACTGCGGTTCACGAGCTGTGCACCTTGCTGCTCAGCGGCCTGCCACAGTGAGAGTGTCAGCTTGTAAGGATCGAGTTCGTAAGCTTCTCCGACGTACAGCCCACCGAGAACATCTTCCGATATCCGCATATCGATATGGCTCAGCTCGCCCAGCGCCAACCAGCGGATATCGACTGAGTAATCATCGGCGTACGCCTCGTATGTACGGCGCATCAGGTCGGCTTCAGCCTCGTCCTTGACCAGCGACACAGACGCCTTCCGCACGAAGTTCAAATCGCCGGCTGCCCCACCAGTGATGCCAGACAACAGACCTGCCAGATCTCGATGAAGTCCGACCGAGTAGTTAGATATCGCCGCGTAAGCGTCACCCCTTGAGCCACCAAACGGAGGCAGCAGCGCACCGAGTGCAAATCCAGAGGCATGAGACGCCAGCGAGTCGCGCTCAAAAAGCGTTACATCATGACCTTCAGTCGCTAGGTAGTAGGCAGTCGAGCAACCTGCTATACCACCGCCGATTATCGAGATTTTCATCGGTGATTGTCAGCCTCTGATTCGATCATTGAACGAGCTACTAACCCTGCGACTTAAAGGCAGCGTAAACCTCATCTCCACGACGCTGTCGACGTCGTGCGACACCAGTTTCAGAGGCCACCTTTGCGACGCCACGAGACACTCTCTTCGCTACGTTCTTGTCGAACACGCTGGGAATGATGAAATCTTCCGAAATGTGAGAATCGGGAATCACCCCTGCGATAGCGATCGCCGCAGCGACCTTCATTTCGTCGTTGATAGTCGATGCACGTACGTCGAGCACTCCCCTGAACAATCCCGGGAAGCAAAGTGAATTGTTGACCTGGTTCGGGTAGTCGGTCCGGCCGGTCGCCATCACACGAACGTTATCGGGAATTTCTTCTGGCCAGATTTCTGGATCGGGGTTCGACAGCGCAAACACGATAGCGTCCGACGTCATCTTCGAAAGGTCATCGGTTGATACGATCCCGGGGCCAGCCAGACCCAGCAACATGTCGGCGCCTACGAGTCCTTCGGCGAGATTACCGTTGAAATTATCTGGGTTGGTGTTGTCGGCGTACCACTGCTTCATCGTGTTGTCGCCGTAGTCTCGCCCACGGTTCAGTGCACCCTGACGATCGAAGCCAATGATGTTGCTTACGCCGTAGCTCTGGAGAATTTTCGTGCAAGCAGTACCGGCAGCACCCACTCCGGCGACAACGATTTTCAAATCCTCTGGTTTCTTATCGACAATCTTCAAAGCGTTAATCAACCCGGCAAGCACAACGACAGCTGTGCCGTGCTGGTCATCGTGGAAAACGGGGATATCAAGCTCCGCCCTCAAGCGGTCTTCGATCTCAAAACAGCGAGGTGCGCTGATGTCTTCAAGGTTGATTCCGCCGAATCCGGGAGCCAGCGCCTTAACGATGCTGATGATCTCTTCGGTGTCGTTCGTATCGAGAACTATCGGCCATGCGTCTACACCACCGAATTCCTTGAACAGAAGGGCTTTACCTTCCATAACGGGAAGCGATGCCGCAGCACCGATATCGCCAAGTCCAAGCACTGCCGAACCATCAGACACCACCGCAACGGTATGGCCTTTTCCGGTGAGCGCCCAAACCGCAGCAGGATCCTCGTAAATCGCCATGCAAACACGGCCAACTCCGGGCGTGTATGCCTTCGACATGTCGTCACGGGTGGTGACCGGAACACGAGACATCATCTCGATCTTTCCACCGACATGCAGCAGGAAGGTCTGGTCGGAAACGCTGCGAACCTTTACATCTTCGACACTTTTGATCGCGTCGACAACCCGTATTGCGTGATCGTGACCAGAGGTGTTGATTGTGAAGTCACGCACCATCTCGCTCTTTGAAGTCTGAACAACATCTACACCCTGTGCGCTACCTCCCGCTTCACCAATTGCAGAGGTGATTTTGCCAAGCATTCCGGGAATGTTCGGGTACTCCGATCGAACGGTAATGCTGTAGGCAACTCCAGGTGTTCGGTCTGCCATTATTTTGTCCACTCCAAAATGTACAACTGCAACACGCACAAACGTGTTTCGTCGTCAGTTCAATTTACGTTGAAAGTTATGCCATTGAAAATGCACGCGAATTCTAACACCGCGACCACGTACGTAATTGGTGCATTCTCATCAAAAAAGGGATTATCACCAAACGCTCATGAAAATACCCCCCCATAACTGCATTCGAATTCCTTGCAAATGCGCTATTCTATTTGGCTGATTATTGATGATTGTACGGAGAAAATAATGGCAGACGCGGTAACCCCGAAGATCAGAGGACGATTTACGACTTGTGAGTTGGTCAAACGTGAAGACCTCACTGAAGACCTCATAAAAATCTGGATCAAACCCGCTCAGCCATTCGCCTTCAAACCCGGACAGTACTGCACTATCGGGATCGACGGGCTCGAACGGCCTTACTCAATCTCTTCATCTCCCGACGAAGAACTCATAGAGTTGTTCATCGAGATCGTCCCGGTTGAACACGGTGGGCACCTGACCCCGGTACTGGATGCGCAGAAAATCGGCAAAGAGATGACTCTCCGACCGCGAGCAAAGGGTATCTTCGTTCTCAATCCGCAGTACAAGCACAACATTTTTGTCGGAACCGTCACCGGTGTTGTTCCTTACATCTCAATTCTTCGAAAATTCCTGAACGACCCCGAGTACCCGGTACCAGCCGAAGGCATCGCACGCGAAGACTACACATTCTGCGTTCTGGAAGGTGCGAGCTACCTTGACGAATTCGGATACGACGAAGAGCTAAATAAGCTTGCGGCCGAGCATGAATTCATCAAGTTCTACCCGTCTGTCTCTCGACCAACTGAAGAGCGGAACGAGTCCTGGACTGGAGCAAAGGGCCGGATCAACCTGCTCGTTGAGGACTACATCGCCAAGCTCGGGATCAACCCGGCTGAGACCTGCATCTACGCCTGTGGTCACCCCCAGATGATCGAAGATGTTGGTGAACGGTTTGCCGAGACCGACTACAACTTCGTCGAAGAACGCTTCTGGAAAGAAGACGACGAATAGGGGCTTTTCCTACTTCCCTCCTTGCTGGCAGCCAAAAGCCGGAGCCAAGGTTTAAGTAAGGGTTCATTGCAACGCGGAGCCGAGTGATCAGATCACGAGTGCGACTAACGAAGTTGCAGATCGCGACCAAGTCGTCCTACGACGCCAGAGCTAAACGCCACGCCCGGAGCTATGACACGCACTCGCTTCTCGCCTTATACTGGCGCGTCTAAATAATTATCGAGTACGTACATCACACACGAGCATTCGCACTGGCCTTAGCACAGGCATCGACTAGCAACCAGTAACTGGAGAGAGTTAAAATATGGCAGAAAAAATCGGATTCGTTGGCCTCGGGATCATGGGTAAGCCCATGGCGAAGAACCTGGTCAAGGCGGGCTACGCGGTAACGGTGTTCGACGCTTTTTCCTCGGCTGCAATGGACGAGCTGGTGGCCGACGGCGCGTCGGCAGGCACCTCCTCCACCGATGTCGCTCAGAAATGCGACATCACGGTCGTCATGGTTCCGGACGGACCCGACTCCGAGGCGGTTGTTCTTGGTGAGAACGGCTTGCTCGATGGCGCATCCGTTGGCGACCTGATCGTCGACATGTCGTCGATCGCACCGAGCTACTCGCAGTCGATCCACGCAGCTTGCGCAGAAAAAGGAGTCAACTTCATCGATGCTCCCGTTTCCGGTGGCGAGCCGTTCGCTATTTCCGGCGACCTGGCAATCATGGTCGGTGGTGGCGCAAATGATTTCGAACGGGCAAAGCCGTTGTTCGACGTAACCGGTAAGTCGAGTGTTCTCTGTGGCGATATTGGTGCGGGTAACGTCACCAAGCTGGCAAACCAGATAGTGGTTGGCGCAAACATCCATGCACTCGCCGAGGCACTGGTTCTCGCAACCAAGGCCGGCGTAAACCCAGAGACCGTATTCCACGCAATCAAGGGCGGACTCGCCGGATCAAACGTCATGAACGCCAAGGGGCCGATGATGTTCGAGCGAAACTTCGATCCCGGATTCCGCATCGAGCTTCACTACAAAGACATCAACAACGCTGTGCAGACAGCCAACGCTCTCGACCTGCCACTACAGGTTACGGCCAACCTGCAGCAGGTTCTCGCCGCACTCATGGAATGGGGCAAGGGCAAGAATGACCACTCGGCGATTCTTCACTACGTGGAGCAGCTCTCCGGCGTAACTGTTACAAACAAGTAATCTCAAATCTCTGCTTCGACAACTCCTTCTCCCTCAGGGAGAAGGTCGGGACGAGGGGGAATGAAAACGCATTTTCCATTTATAACTGGTCGATACCCTCGGCCAGTTTTCGCGTCTGGCGACTTGACCATCACCAAACCAAACTCCCTATCAAAAAATAGGCAGCAACAACGCCATCAATTGAAAAAACAAATTTCCTTTGACCGCCCGTTTATCGGCTCTCGAAGGTCCGATGAAGTACTCTTCGCGCCCCGTGTTGCCAGTGTTAACGATTGCGTTCCCGTTTACAAATGTTCGAGCTTGCATGTCTGCTGTCCCAACCCGTCCTGTTTTCAGTAAATTCGCGACAAGGCGAGAAATCTCTTCGAATCCCACCCCGTCTGCATCGACTCTAGTGTTCGAAAACATCCGTGTTGTCAGACAACCGAACTAACCCTGCTAGTACACACGGGCCATCTTGCCAGTTTGTTCCAGAACGCCCAGAACGACACGCTGATCGGGACTTGGCCACTTGGAACAACGCACCCTTCACTGACTACGACTCAGGCGGCGTGTATCCCATCGCACCTGAATGTCTCAGCGCCTTGATGCCCTCTTCGTACGACATCAGTACGGTAGTTCGGACATCGGTGACCGCACCCGACCTCGCAATAGCGATAACGGCAGATGCGGCGGTGACGTTGTCGGGGGCTTCCGTGATAACTATTACGTCAGCATCACTGAAGCTAAAGTAATAGTCAATCAGCCGACCACCTGCATCTTCCAACATCTTGGATATGAACTCTCGTCGGTCAACATCGCTGGTGTACAACGCCTTCCAAGCATCCGAGGTGAATCGTGCTTGAATCATGTAATTCGGCATGTGTTTACTCCTTACGTGATCAGGCCGGGAGACTACCACGTATCGGAATTCCCGGATTACCCGGTTGGATTACACCAGCGCTCTCGGGCTCATGCTTACTGGCCCGTGTAAACGTCTGTTCCCGGAAAGAACGCTACCCATGCAAAGAAGAACAGCTCTCGGGCGGGAATCCTTGGCAGCGAGCGGCCGTCATCTGAATTCAGCGCATCATCGGTAGCTGTCCAGATGACGCCTGAATCATCGACGACTTCACGTGGGTTTTCGCCCAGCGCAAACTCAAGTTCGCCTCGCTCGAACGCTCCCACAACTCCGGTTTCGGGATGCCCGATCAATACGAGAGCGGTACTCCCAACCGTCGTGTTGATCACGCGTTCCGCAATGATCACGTCCACGGGGAACGCTGTCGACTCATTGTCAGAGGAGATGCCAACGACGTTGTCTTTTTCTGGAATACGACCGTCGACCGTGAACGTCGGGAACATGGCTTTGGGTGAAGCTCGATATTCGTAGTAGGCCGATCCAGTCTCTTTGGGATCCAGATATCTCCGGTTGTATCCGGTATCGATATCAACCACCGTCGTTTCGGGATGACTCTCCAGCCACTCGGCCCAAGTCGTAACTGTAACCGGATGGCGATTGAGCACGATTCCCGAATTGGCAAGTTTTCCAACGACCGGTTCGCCAATTAGCGAGTGCCACAGCGTGTAGGTCGTGCGGTCATACATCAATTTGTTGTTCTGATAGAGAATCCGGACGTGCCGAACTCCACGTCGCCCCCGTCAATTTCGGAGTCGTACACGACTCCCAGGTTGCAAAGCGTTCAGAACACAAAGATGATCAGTTCACCACCCAATCTATCGTTGGACAGTTCGTGCCAGCCCATGATCCGGTGCGGATAGGCTCTCGATTCGCCGTTTATCGTTACTCCGAATACGAGTTCGTCAGAGTTTAAGAACCTCACCTGAGCACCAGGTTTTGTTTTAGGAAATTCCAGTTGTGGGATGCCGTCACGTAGAACACCACCCCAGTCGACGGTCCACAGGCGGATTCTCGTCGGCACATCTTTATAGACAAATAACCCGAAGCTAGGGTCCATAGTCGAAAGAAGCTCGCTCTTCCAATCGTCGTACTCGTCCAGTTCTACCTGCGGCGGATCCTGGCGGCTCATCCACGAATACCAGGGAGCTCTCAACACAAAGTCCCCACCCACCGTTTCGCCAGTTAGTTTCTCGAGTGCTTCCGCTATTGTGAGAGCAGCCTCAGGGTCGAACGTACGACTCGCTACCTCGACAAGAACAGGAACCAGACCCATGTGGCCGTTTAGACCGGCCGCAATAACCGCTGCCTTGTTTGGAGAGCCGAACTGATCAAGCATCTGCCACATGAGGCTGATCGCTTTCTGCTCTTGAGTCAGCTGGGTTGGCTTTGGCTCAACGGTAGATGTTGAAGTTGCTGATACCTCGGATTCAGCCTCCTCGATCACCGTATCCAAAGTCGGCGCCAACGCCGGTGTCGGGCTGGTTGATGCGGACTGCCCGACGCCACATCCGACGACGACCATCATCACAAGGGTCAAAACGATCAGGGGATAAGCGTGCTTTTTCTTCATTGCACTGGAATATACGAACGACATCACACATTTAGATGGGTTAAACCACGGCGGCGATCCGTCACGCGGGCTGTTTTGGTGCAATAACTGGGCATTCGACGCAGGTTCTGGAGGCAGGTTTCAGAGGCCGAATTTTGGTTATTCAGCGTGCTTCACGACCGTCAGAGTCGTCGTCGTTCTCACTCTTTGAGATATCACTCAGGAATTGTTCGATCTCGGCGGATAGTGGTATATCGCCACCGGAAATAGATCCAGAACTATCCGAATCAGCGACATTTTCTTCCTCGCCGCCGCGTCAGTGTCACGCTCGAAGCGTTCAACCATGTCTTTCAGCGCCGGGTTATCAGTCATCGCCGGGCTTACCTGATCGTACTGTTTCTCTCCCATTTCTATTTCCGGTAGCTGGGTGCTAAAGCCGTAGAGTTCGGCCAGAATTTTGAAAATCCTTGCGGCACCTGCGTAATCATCATCCAGCTTCAGGTAGAGCGGTAGATGGACCATCAACGAGAGAGTTTCTCATTTCAATTCCTTCCATACGCGTTCGGAGATCTGAGTGGTCATCGATGTCGGGCCCTGATACCTCGACCCGCCGAGTTTCATATCGCCGAAGCCTTCGGGTAGTTCCCATCCACGTGCAGTACCAGTGACCGAGAGTTGGCGCGAGTGCGGTACCGAGTCATACATGCCGCCGATCTGCACATACCTGGTTACGTTGAGTGTCTTTAACAGTTCAATTACTGAGTCGTTGAAGTCCTCTGCGAACGCATGTGGCTCCAACATTTCGAGGAGCACGAGGTCGTTCGAACCGGGACGACGAGCGTACCTGACTCTTGTATTCGGCACGCGCAAAGAACGCACGTCGCCTCTGAGTCTTATCGTTGGACGGTACCTGGTGAAATCGTAAAACTTGCCGGGACGTTCCAGCTTGCCGATTCGATCTGCCGCGTAAAGCCTGCCGAGGCGTCCAAGGACGATTTTCCCGACATTGCCAACGTTTATCCATGGCTTAAGAATCGCAATGCAATGCGGGTCTTGAAGCGGTGGATCCGGCATATTTATTTCAAAATCACCAATTTTCATAATTTCAGTTCCATCCACAGCATACACGGGTGCTTTTTATATTCGTATCGGTGAGTAGCCGACCTTTTAGGGTGCTAGAATCCGCCACGCTACTTATACGGAAACATACGTAATTGCGGGTAGCCCGAGTCGATTTAGCCTAGGAATTCAGTACCAGAGCATGGCAAACAAGTTCGTATTTCTCCCACCGCAGTCGGATCTTTTCTCAGAATGGACAACTCGTCTACTCGATAGCTCACCTGAGTGGAGCATCGTTGCACCCGAGACCGAAGAAGACGCAAAACGCGAGCTTGCCGATGCCGACGCTGCCTATGGCACGATGACGCCCGAACTGCTGGCGGCTGCACCGAATCTGCGTTGGCTACAAGCACCCGCAGCGGCGCCCACCGCCGGTTACTACTTCGATGAACTTGTCGCACATCCAACCAAAGTGACCAATTTTCGAGAAATTTACAACGACCATATTTCAGTTCAAATTCTCGCGTACATACTCAACTTCACGAAACACTTCAACGTCTACCAAAATCAGCAAAACGAACGTCGATACAGTCCTCTAAAAGAGCCAAATCACGAAATATTCCTGCCGGAATCCACGGTGCTAATTGTCGGTGTTGGTGGCATCGGAGCTGAAACCGCCCGACTTTGCAAAGCCGTGGGCATGAGGGTGCTTGGAATCGACGCGCGACGAGAAGACAAGCCCGAGTGGGTCGACGACATGTTCGGGCCCGACCAACTCGACACACAGCTCCCTAATGCCGATTTCGTTGTACTGACGATTCCTCACACTCCAGCAACCGAGGGTTTGTTCGATTCCTCGAAGTTTGCACTGATGAAAAACTCGGCGATCTTTATAAACATCGGACGCGGAATGACCACCAAACTGGACGACCTGAACACGGCTCTTCGGTCAGGATCAATTGCCGGCGCTGGACTCGACGTATATGAAATCGAACCTCTTCCGTCCGATCATCCGTTGTGGGATGCTCCGAACACGATACTCACTCCGCACACTGCTGCCGTGGGTGGTGCCAATCTCTTTGAGCGACGGTACGAGATCGTAGTCGAGAACTTCCGCAAGTTCGCCGCTGGTGAGCCGCTCCGAAACGAAGTTGACAAGGTCAACTGGTTCTAGTCGTCGGCGACAGAGCCTCTCGACTCGAATATCTGATGCCGGAATCGAACAAGAAATCGCGGAACATGATGGGTTCCGGTATCGCCATTGGCATCGGAACAGCAATCGGTGTTGCAACCGACAATATGAGCATCTGGATAGCTGTTGGGGTAGCGATAGGCGTTGCAATAGGCGCGGCGCTCACCCAGTCGCAAAAAACAAAAATCGCAAAGACGAGTAACTCACATGCCTGAACAAAACCGACCCCTGGTAGTGCACATCGACGTAACAGAGTCCCCACTCGAACTCGAACGCATCGCGCTTGCCGGGATCGATTGCGAAATCATCTCGGTCGCAGTCGCTTCTGAAGGTGAAATCATCGAGGCAACCAAAGAGGCGACGGTGATACTCAACAACCACTCGCCTGTCACCGAAGCCATGGTCGACCAGCTACCAAACTGCAAGCTCATTATTCGATATGGACACGGCTACGACACCGTCGATGTCGATGCTTGCACTAGGGCAGGAATCATCGTCACGAACATCGCTGGATCGACGTCCGAAGAGGTTTCCAACCACGCTTTGTCGTTGCTCATGGCCAGTGCGCGCGAACTCAAGCGCCTCGACCTTGCCACCACAACTGGCAGGTGGGCCGAGGTGTACTCACGATCGATCCTCCATCGCATCTATGGTGAAACAGTCGGGATCGTCGGTTTCGGCTGGATAGGCCGGGCAATGGCTCGCAAATGCAAAGCACTCGGCATGACGGTGCTGGTAAACGATCCATACGTTGGGGCTCATCTGGCGGTCGAGTACGACGTGAAATTCGTGTCGAAAGAAGAGCTTCTCAAAAAAGCCGAATACGTATCACTCCACATTCCGCACCTTAACGCCCCGGGCGGCACGCACCACTACATGGACTCGGCTGCGTTCCGCATCATGAAGCCAACCGCTTACCTGATAAACACCGCCCGCGGTCCCGTGGTTGATGAGCAGGCCTTCATATCCGCATTGCAGCAAGGAACGATCGCAGGTGCCGGTATCGACGTCTACGAGCAGGAGCCGTTGTCAGCAGATAACCCTCTGCTTCGAATGGACAACGTTATCTGCACTCCCCACGTTGCCGGTTCGAGCGAAATCGGCTGGGAAACCATCCGCCGACGTGCCGGCGAGGAAGCGGCGAGAGTGCTACGCGGCGAACGACCCGAAGTAGTCGTAAACCCAGAGGTACTTGGGCGTATTTAGTCCGACAACTCCTCGAGTTATTCCGCCATCCATCCTTCGGGCCAAAAGCCGATGGCAAGAGTTAGAAGTAGGCCCGCATCACAAACTCGACCCGAGTGACAAGTCGTCCGATGACACCAGAATTAACCAATTCTCCCCCGGACCGGGGGAGTTAGAGGGGGAGATTGCGATGCGGAGCCGAGTGACGAGTCACGAGCGCGATTAACGAACAGCAACGACGCCTGAAGCATAACGAATGACCTGCAGTGGCCGACGTGTTAAGCACCCGTCTCTGGGAAACCACATCATCCAATCCGAATCGACCACGTAACCAATTCTCATCACCGTACTGCGTAACCACCCGCAAACCTTTTTCTCCTCAGTTCCGTATAATCCTGTAATCGGTCTTGACCAAGCCTTTAATCGGGCGGGCGGCCGTGGACAGAAAAACTCTACTGTCCGGAGTTCGATTCCAAGAAGGAGGTGGTCAGTTTTAATGTCTAGTACCAAACGAGGTGTCCTACGTTAAAGTAGGGCGCCCTACCAGTAGGGCACCTCTAGAGTAGGGCCACCCGATCAGCAAACTCCCCAAAACGGATATGCTGGTCCGGTGGTCCTACTCGCGCCTGCCACCTTTTCGAAACCCGAGCACCCCATCCTTGCCAGATCCTAAAATCCGACACTTCACAGCAACCGGCTTCGTCGTCCACAACGACGCGACCCTGCTGCACTGGCATAAAAAAGTTCAGGAATGGCTCCCACCCGGCGGACACGTCGACCCCAACGAAGATCCCGTCCAAACGACGCTGCGTGAAATCAAGGAAGAAACAGGCTTCGACGTAGAAATTGTCCCGACGCAAACTGAAATCGTTATCGGCAACCTCGACCAGGTTCACGCTCCCCACAGCATCATGATCGAAGATGTCACCGACTCCAAACACGGCGAGCACCAGCACATCGACCACATCTACTTCACACGACTCCTCGGCGACGCGTCATCCCCCTCAGGCGAACTCTCCGAGCAAACAGACTCCACGACCATCTGGCTCTGGGCCACCCTCGCCGACCTACAAAACGGAACCGCGTTCGAAACTCCGACCGGCAACCACCGACCCCCACCCGAAGACGTCCTCAAACTGGGCACGGCAGCCATCCGGCACATCAACGGCCAGTAGCGGAGGTCCGGCCCTTCCCCTCCTTCGGAGTTGAACCAACCAGCCGCTGCGATATATCCAACTGCGAGTCTCGGCACTCATTTCCTCACGCGTTAGTCCGATGCTGCAAATTGACACGTAGCCATACTCAAAATACAGTTTGCGAAACTCACTCCCAAAACTCAATCCCTGCACCCTTAAGGCGGACCCACCATGCCAATGCGCAAGATCATCAACCATCCTGACCACGTCGAAGACGAGACAGTATCCGGCATTCTCAAAGCCTTCCCGAACATCCTGAAGCGCGTCGAAGGCAGCACCAGGGCGCTGGTAAGGGCCAACGCACCGTTCTCCGGCAAAGTCGGAATCGCAACCGGCGGCGGCTCCGGGCACCTCCCGCTCTTCCTCGGGTACGTCGGTGAAGGCCTCGCCACAGGCTGCTGCGTTGGCAATGTTTTCTCATCCCCATCGTCCGAAGACATGCTCGACGTCACAAAGGCGGTCGATAGCGGTGCCGGCGTTCTGTACCTGTACGGGAACTACTCCGGCGACACGATGAATTTCGATATGGCTTCCGAAATGGCCGAGATGGAAGGCATTACGGTGAAGACAACCCTCGGACGTGACGACGTGACATCGGCTCCAATTGCCGAAATCGAACGTCGCCGCGGTATAGCAGGCATTGTTTTCGTCTTCAAAATCGCAGGCGCGGCGGCCGAAGAAGGACGTGATCTGGATGCTGTGCACGCCATCGCAGAGAAGGCGACGTTCAACACCCGCAGCATGGGCGTCGCACTTTCAGGCACCACCATCCCCGCCGCCGGGGAGCCCGGTTTCACAGTTGCGGAAGGACAGATGGAGATGGGAATGGGAGTTCACGGGGAGCCCGGCGTGGAGATCGGCCCACTGCTGACCGCCGACGAGATTGCCGGCCAGATGCTCGACCGAATCCTGCCCGACCTCCCGTTCTCGTCGGGAGATAGCGCCGCGGTTCTGGTGAACAGCCTTGGCGCTACCGCCCCTGAAGAGCTGTACATCCTCTACAACAAGGCGTCCGAAATTCTGGGCGATCGCGGCATCAACATTCACCGGGTATTCATCGGCGAGTATGTAACCTCGATGGAGATGTCGGGTGCGTCGATTAGTATTTGTAAGCTCGAAGATGACGATATGGTGAAGCTGCTCGGCGCTCCGGCATACTCGCCATTCCTTTCACAGCAGTTCGGACACTAGCCCAAACCAGCTTCACCAAACCAAATCTTTCATAACCAACTCCCCTTCCAGATCGGAAGTGGCCGGGGGTAGGTGAGATGCCACTAGCGACCAAGTCGTCCGACGACGCCAGAGCAAACAAGAAACTAAAAACATGACAGACGAAATACTAGGCATATTCAAAGCGATCTCAGATGACGTCGTTCCGCAAGCCGACGTCCTGCGCGAACTCGACGCCAAGCTCGGCGACGGCGATCTGGGCATCACGGTCACCCGCGGAATGGAAGCCGTTATCGCAGGGCTGGATGATCTGAAGGGAACGCCGGTCAGCAACCAGCTCGGACGTTCCGGGATGGCGTTCAATCGCGCCGCAGCATCGACCTTCGGCGTGTTGTTTGCGACCGCCATGATGCGAGGTGGAGCTGCAGTCAAGGATCGCGAAGATGTCGGTGCCGCAGATGTGGTCGCCATCGGACGCGCCGCCCTGCAAGGACTCATGGATCGCGGCAAGGCGAAGATCGGTGATAAGACTTTGCTAGATGCGCTCGCTCCGGCGATCGACGCTTTTGATGAAGCTCAGTCTTCCGGCAAGTCATTGAAAGAATCTACCGACGCCGCAGTGGCGGCATGCGAAGCCGGAACGACTGCGACCATCGAAATGCAGTCGAGAGTTTCCCGCGCAGGCTGGCTCGGTGAACGCTCAATCGGCCACCAAGACCCCGGAGCCACCGCAGTGCTTTTCATGCTCCAGGCAGCCCAACAATGGGTCAACAATAACGCCTAACCCAGATACTCCCGCGGCACACCCACTTCCATCATCGACTCCCCCACCACCTCCCACAGAGGCCACTAAAAAGCCGTAAACCCAGTCGCCAACGTAAAACCCCTAATCACCACCCTAGTCCCCCTAAACCTAGGAATCCAAGACAGCGCGTTTACCCCGATCAGAATTGGGGAACGGATAGAAAACATTCAGCCGTATGCTAATTTCAAACAAGGATAGGGCTGTAGCTAGAGAGTATTGTGTAGCCAGAATTAGTTAGGGGCAGTCGACTGTTTTGTCGAAACTTTGAACACACATAAAAAGCGTGTGTGTTCAAAGTTTCGCTCCACATTTCAATCGCCTAGGCAGCACGGAGTTCCCTCTAAATTTTATCGACTTGCCTTTAAGCGCCCGTATCTCGATCGCGCTGATTCCAGAGCCGTGGACGATTATCGGTCGAAAAAATAGTTGAGTTTTCTTAGCGATAAGCTGATCATTATATCGGGCTCCTGCCTGAAGTTAATCGGCGGCCTTATTGATATTCCCACCACTTTTCATCTCAATCGCGATCGCCTCGTCGCCTGCGGTGTGTTCGCGAAAGATCAAGTTGTCACATTTCTTCCCTGTGACATGAATTTTATCCATGTCAACGATCAGTTGATTGGTTCCTTTCATGGCCAAAGTGATCTTGCAAGACCGCTTGTTGCAACTTGTGCAAATTGCTTCCTCTGACACCCGTTTTTTCACTTCTGTAATAATTCCCATCACGAATTTGACCCAAGGGCATCTCGTAGCCGAACCGTATCGTCATATAGCTGCTCAGCAACCTCAGTCGTATCTGGATGTTGTAGTCCCAGAGCAGCCGATACCGGGATAGATCGGACATGTGTACCGACAGGTCTAGAACGAGGTTCAAATAGATACAGGCCGACATCTTTTTCGGCGAGGTCTGAATCCTTCAGAGAAGGGAATTCTGCTTTCCTGCCCTTACTAAGACCCGAGTACGTAACAATATTTCCAAGCTCTTCAAGAAAATAATCACTGTGTGTGGTAACAATTGTCCGAACGCCCATTCCGACGATCTTGGCCACTATGTGGGCCATCTTTC
>Ga0114999_10001490_pt1 | contig 32528 bp, 26 predicted proteins | sample ArcticOcean_MG_C_3_FD_89820 | JGI IMG/M metagenome (GOLD analysis project Ga0114999, IMG submission 89820) | Marine microbial communities from western Arctic Ocean - ArcticOcean_MG_CB8_126 | ecosystem: Environmental > Aquatic > Marine > Oceanic | place: Arctic Ocean: Canada Basin | collected...
TGGGTGCCGGTGCTTGGACCATGAACGCCCTTCGCGTAAAGGGGGCACTGGCACTGCTTGTGGCGCTGTTCGCCCTGAGCGAGGCCGGCTTTTTGATCACGACTGGGCTCAGTTCCTGCTCCACGTTGGTGCAGGAGGAGTGCATTGAGTACGTGCAGTCGCCGTGGCTCGCAGCGCTGGGCGTCGTGGTGCTGGGCGGCGCGGTGGCGGGGCTGGTGGCCCTGCGGCCGTCGCTCTATGAGAGTCAGGTGCGCCTGCTGTTCGGTGCCGCCGCCGTGCTGACGCTGGGGGCGGTGCCGAGTTTTGCCCTCAGCGCCGCCGTCGTTCCTGCGCTGGCGCCCCCGGCCGCCTTCGCATGGCTCGCGTGGCAAGGCCAGCGCCTGCGGCACATTCGTTAGCCGCTACAATCTCATCAGCGGGCGCGTCCATCAGCGGCGCGCTGGCAATTGTGAAGCGACGGCGCACCCCGGAGGTATCCCATATGCCAGGCCCACTAGAGGGCATTCGCGTCCTTGACCTCACCCGCATCCTCTCCGGGCCGTTCTGCGCGATGGTGCTCGGTGACCTAGGCGCAGACGTCATCAAGGTCGAGCAGCCCATCAGCGGCGACCCTGCGCGCGGCAACGGTCCGTTCCTTCCTGATCCGAACGGGCCCGGCCCCGACGGCGAAGAGAACACGTATAGCACGTACTTCATGAGCATCAACCGGAGCAAGCGCTCGGTCGCCCTCGACCTGGCGGAGCCCAGAGGGCGAGAGCTGTTCCTAGAGTTGGTGAAGACGGCGGACGTGGTGCTGGAGAACTTCCGGCCGGGCGCTATCCAGCGCCTGGGTCTCGACTACGCGGCGATCAACGCGGCGAATCCCCGCGTGGTCATGGCCTCCATCTCGGGCTTCGGACAGACAGGACCCTACGCCAGCCGGCCGGCGCTCGACGTGATCGTCCAGGGCATGGGGGGCATGCTCAGCATAACGGGCGAGCCCGGCGGCGGCCCGGTGCGCCCAGGATCGAGCATCGGCGATATCACCGCTGCACTGTTCACGACCATCGGCGTGCTGTCGGCGCTGCACGAGCGGGAGCGCTCCGGGCTCGGCCAGTTCATCGACATCGGGATGATGGACTGCCAGGTGGCCATCCTCGAAAACGCCTTCATGCGCTACTTCACGCTGGGCCAGGTGCCTGCGAGGCTGGGGACACGGCACCCGTCGTCGACTCCCTTCCAAGCATTCCGGACGCTGGATGGCCATGTCGTCGTGGCCATCATGGGTGGCTCGACCGAGCAGTGGCCGCTGTTCTGCGCCGCGATTGGCCACCCCGAACTCATCGATGATGAGCGCTACGAGACGGGCTGGGGGCGCACGCAGCACTACGATGAACTCATCCCAACCATTGAAGCGGCGATGGCGGCGAAGCCGACCGCAGAATGGGTCGAAGTGCTGAGTGAAATGGGCATACCGGTGGGCCCAGTCCAAGACATCGCGCAGGTTGCACAAGACCCCCAGATGGCGGCGCGAGGGATGTTCATGGACTTGCCGCACCCGGTCCTGGGCTCACTCAAGTCGACCGGCAACCCGATCAACCTGTCCCGCACTCCGGGCAGGCCGACGACGGTGGCGCCGGACCTCGGCCAGCACAGCGACGAAGTTCTTGGCGAGCTGCTTGGCCTGGGAGACGACGAGCTGGCGGCGCTCCGCGCCGCGGGAGTCGTGGGGTAATCATGACAGGTCGACGCAGGCAGGTACCAGCCCTCACGTTCATGGCCGATGAGTGTCTCACCTGCCATATTCCTACCGTCCCCTGGAGTTAAACCGCAGGAAGAGCGCGATGCTTGAGACTTCATCGCACCACCGCACAAAGAATCGACACGTAGGAATACCGACCGTATCGAGTCCCCCTCCTGTCGTCGTGGCGCGTCTTGGATGCGCTAAGTCCGACTTGAATTGCCGCCGAGGTAGAGCGTGGAAGTGCGGGGGGCTCGAGGGTCCGTGAGTAACCTCTAGGAGGTGATGGACACCGTGATCGTACGCAAGGTTCGCCTAGTCGTTGCTCAGAATGGCATGGACACGGCGATTGACGAGGTGCGTCGCCAGCGAGCCAGGGGCACTGTTGGGGATGAGGGTGGGATCGTGTACGAATAGATTTCCAAGAGGACAGCCGCCCGACGCTAGGCCAGCGCCAGCGCGCGCTCGTAGTCTTCGGGCGTGTTGACGTTCGTGAGGCACTGGGGGTCGTCAGTGGGCACGAGCAGACGAGTGGCCCGGTGGCGGTGCACCACTTCGCGAAGCCCCTGGCGCTCCTCGCTGATGGACAGTAGCGCGTCGACGAGTGACGCGTCGACGAGGACCGGGTGGCCAGCCAGCCCATCGTAGGCGGGCGCCGCGACCATCGGGCGTGGGCTCGCGGCGAACCAGGCGTCGTGCAGCAACCGCAGCATTGCCACCGAGCGCGGCTGGTCGACGGAGCTGACGAGCACGCCGTCTAGCTCTTGGACCAGGGCTTGGGCGCCCGTGACGATCGACGTCGCGCGCCCCTCGCGGTAGCGCTCGTTGACCACGACGCGCACGGCTGCACGCCCTTCGAAAAGCTCAGGACGAGCGACACCCGATGTGGACTCGACCGTTCGTGCTGAGCTTGTCGAAGCACGCTCGATCCCGTGCGCGAGTTCCGCGCGCAGCCGCTCCGCGTCGTGGCCGAGGACGACGACAATGGGTCCGTAGCCCGCCTCAATCGCGGAGTCGACGGCGTGGCCGAGCAGGGTCGTCGTTCCCGAAGGGCTTGGCCATGGCAGCAGGGCCTTGGGCTGCCCCATGCGCATGGACTCGCCGGCCGCGAGGATGATGGCCGCGACCTTGCTCACGGCCTGGTGCCGAAGGGATACTTCGCTGCACTCAGAATGACACGGTACGGTTGCTCAGTGACCAAGATGATGCTTGGACTCCTATTCGTTCGTCCTGAGCCTGTTGAAGGACGGAGCCCCATGCCAGAGGCGAAGCACTAGCCAGCTGCGGGGGCAGGGAGGACCTTCGCCGCGAGACGGTCGACCTGCGCCGAGCCTAGCTTGAGCGACCCGCCGGAGTGGCCGTTCCGCCAGGCAACGAGCTCCGCCACGATGCTGACGGCGATCTCCGCTGGGTCGCGCCCGCCCAGGTCAAGGCCTACCGGCGAGTGGATTTGTTTGATGCGCTCGACGGGGACGCCGTTCTTGAGCATCGACTCGAAGATCATGATGGCTTTGCGCTTGGACCCAATGAGGCCGACGTAGCCGGCCGGGGTTCGCGCCGCCGCCTCCAACGCCAGATCGTCGAACCGGTGCCCTCGCGCCGCCACGACGATGGCTGTGTTGGGTGTGATGGGAAACGGCTCCAACGCGCGGTCGTAGGGCCCGACGTTGATCTGTTCCGCCATCGGGAAGCGGTCCTCGTTGGCGAACTCACGCCGGTCGTCGGCGACCATGATGCGGAAGCCGAGCGTGTGCGCGATCTTGGCCGTGGCCAAGTTCACGTGGCCGCCGCCGACTAGCAGCAGCGTCGGCGGCGCTGTGTATCCGGCAACGAACACCTCGTCCCCTGCCTCGGTCAGAAAGCGCTCCGCTTTGCCCATGGGCATGGCGGCGAGCCCGGCCGCGATGGCGCGGGCGTCCAGCGCAGGCTCGCTAAGCGTGCCCTCGAAGGTGCCGTCCTCGCGGATGACGATGCGCGCGCCGATGGGACGGGAAGTGCTGTTGACCAGCGTTGCGATCGCCAGCGATTCGTGTCCGTCGTAGGCGGACGTGATTGATGTCGCCAGCGGATTGAACGCCGCGGGCTCGAGAATGGGATCGATGTAGAAGTACATCGATCCGCCGCAGACGAGCCCGTCACGCGCGGCGATCTCCTCGTTGAGATAGTAGTCTTTGTATAGCGGGCCCGTGCCCTCCCTGAGGGCCTCCTTGGCGGCGAACCAAATGTCGCCCTCGACGCAACCACCGCCGAGCGTGCCGACGGTCGAGCCGTCCTGTCGCACGAGCAGCGTCGCGCCCGGCTTCTGGGGCGTGGAGCCCTTGGTGTTGACGACTGTGGCCAGCACAAAGCGCTCGGCCTTCTTGGCCAGTCCCGCGGCCTCTTGGTAGACGGCCTTCATCGCGTTCCTCCGCTCGAAACAGCGTCCCGTCATGATATCAGGCGGTACGCTGGCTCAGCCCTGGCCCCTTGTGCCGGGGCGATCTGCCCGAGCCAGGCCTCGGCTGCCTCGCGGACCAGCCAAGGGCGCACTTCGCCGGGTGCGGCGCTAGTGCGTGTCGTCGGTGATTATAGCGTCTGTGCTTGATCTCCCATCGCCAGCGCGATCTGCCGGAGCCAGGCCTCGGATGGCTCGGGGAAGTCGGCGCGATAGTGCGCGCCCCGGCTCTCGGTCCGGCGCCCCGCCGCTTCGGCCATGAGCCAGCCCACCAGCGCCATATTCGCTAGCTCCTGGCTCCCGCGGTCGCCGGGGTAGGGTTGCTGCGTGGCCCAAGTGCTGAGGACGTGCGCGGCCTCAGCGAGACCAAGGCCGTCGCGGACGATGCCTACCTGCTCCCACATGAGGCGCTGGAGTGCATCGCGGCTGATGACGGGCGCCCCGGCTGCCGCGATTGGCCGCAGCCGGATCACGTCCGCTGACGGCCCAGGTGGGCCCTCCTCCGGTGCCGCCCCTAGTGTGCGCTCGACGACCCTGCGAGCGAACACCACCGTTTCCAGCAGCGAGTTGCTCGCCAGGCGATTGGCCCCGTGGACTCCGGTGAAGGACACCTCGCCACAGGCATACAACCCCGGCACTGTCGTTTCGCCCCACAAGTTGGTGCGCACGCCGCCCATCATGTAATGGGCGGCGGGCGTGACAGGTATTGGCTCGGCCGTCATATCCACGCCGTGTTCCAGACAGGTCTGGTAGATCGTCGGGAAGCGCGTGGTGATGCGGTCCGCTGGGAGATGAGTAGCGTCGAGCATCACATGGTCCGTGCTCTCACGCGTCATCTCGCTGACGATGGCACGAGACACGACGTCGCGTGGCGCCAGGTCGGCTTGAGCGTGGTAGCCGGCCATGAATGCTTCGCCAACCAGGTTTCGAAGCACTGCCCCTTCGCCGCGAACCGCCTCTGAAATTAGGAAATGAGGGGCACCGGGGAGCGACAACGCTGTGGGATGGAACTGGTAGAATTCCATTCCTGTGAGCTCCGCGCCCGCCCTGAACGCCAGCGCCACGCCGTCGCCCGTCGCCACCTCCGGGTTGGTCGTCGCCCGAAACAGCTGGCCCGCGCCACCGCTTGCTAGTACGACGGCACCCGCTTCGAACCTGACGGCGATGTGTTTCTCGGCGTCCAACACGTCGACACCGACGGCGCGGCCGCTCGCGTCGCAGCGGATGGCCGTGACCAGCGCGTATTCGAGGACCTCGACGGAGGAGGTGCGGGCGAGTTGAGCCAGCGTCGTTTCCATATGCGCGCCCGTGGCGTCGCCGCCGGCGTGCAGCACACGGGGCCGGCTATGCGCGCCCTCCAACGCCAGCGCCGTCTGCCCCTCGACCTCGTCGAAGGCCACACCCATGCGCATCAGCTCCGCCACGCGCTGCGGCCCCTCGGTGGTGAGCGTGGAGACGGCGCTCAGGTCGGCCAGGCCCGCGGCCGCGCGCAAAGTGTCCTCGGCGTGAAGCAGAGGGGAATCGTCGTCACCCACAGCGGCCGCGATCCCGCCCTGCGCGAACAGCGTGTTCGTATCGTGGATGCCGCCCTTAGTGAGCACTAGGACGGTGCCGTGGTCCTTGGCGTGGAGCGCGGCGAAGAGTCCAGCGATGCCGCTGCCGATGATGACGTAGTCGAAGCGCGTGGCCATGGTGCCGGCAAGCATAGCCCAGGCCGGGGTTCTCGCTCCGGGGCGGGCAGCCGATCGTGTACGTTCGCCGCTGGACAGCGCGCCGTGGGCCTGGCTATGCTGGGGAGGACATGCGCGCCTTTACGACGACTACCAAGGCCACGGCAGTCACCACCCCTGCGGCGGTGTTCGCCGTGGCCAGACACAGTTCGTAGGGCGAGCCCACGTGATCGTGCTGAAGGGCGCCCCGGCGCCCTTTTTTGTTGAGAGCACTTTTTATTGAAACCCGCTGGGGACGTACCGCATTCGCCGGCCGGTAGAGGAACGAGATGCCGATCAAGCAACTAACACCCGAGGAGGAGGCGCTGGAAGACCGGCGCTTCCGCATTCGCCACTCGGCCGCACACGTGTTGGCCGACGCCGTCATGGAGTTGTTTCCCGAGGCCAAGTACGCCATCGGTCCGCCGGTGGAGGACGGCTTCTACTACGACTTCGACGCACCGCGGCCGTTCACGCCTGGGGACCTCGAACAGCTTGAAGCGGTCATGCGCGAGCGGATGAAGAATGACCACCCCTTCGAGATGGATGAAGTGACTCGCGACGAGGCGAAGCGGCTATTCGCGGACCAGCGCTACAAGCAGGAGATCATCGACGATCTGCCCGGCGACGAGCGTATCACCACCTGCCGGCACGGCGCGTTCCTCGACCTCTGTCGCGGCCGCCACGTCGACAGCACTGGTGCGATACCGGCGTTCAAGTTGCTGAACGTCGCGGGCGCCTACTGGCGTGGCGACGAGCGCAACTCGATGCTCCAGCGCATCTACGGCACCGCCTGGGAGTCTCAGGACGCGCTCGATGCGCACCTGCACCAGCTTGAGGAAGCGACTCGCCGTGACCACCGGACGCTAGGGCGAGAGCTCGACCTGTTCTCACACCACGACCAGGTCGGCTCGGGGCTCATCCTGTGGCACCCCAAGGGCGCACGCGTTCGCTCCATCATGGAAGACCACTGGCGCGCCGAGCATCTCGCCCGCGGCTACGAACTGGTCTACTCGCCGCACATCGGTAAGGCGTCGCTGTGGGAGACCAGCGGGCACCTCGATTTCTACCGCGAGAGCATGTACGACTCGATGGACGTGGAGGGTCAGCAGTACTTCGCGAAGCCGATGAACTGCCCGTTCCACGTCCATATCTACGGCTCTGCAAAGCGCTCCTACCGGGAGCTGCCGGTGAGATATACGGAGCTAGGCACCGTCTACCGCTACGAACGCTCCGGCGTGCTGCACGGCCTATTGCGCGTGCGTGGGTTCACGCAGGACGACGCCCACATCTTCTGCACGCCTGAGCAAGTGGAAGACGAGGTCATTGGCGTGTTGGATTTCGCCTTCGACCTTTTGGGCACCTACGGCTTCGAAGCGTACGACGTCTACCTAAGCACGCGCCCTGAGAAGGCGGTGGGCCCGGTGGAGAGCTGGGATCACGCCACAGAGTCACTCCGGCGCGCGCTGGACCGCCGAGGCGTTGAGTACATAGTCGACGAGGGCGGCGGGGCATTCTACGGCCCGAAGCTCGACATCAAAGTGCGCGACGCCATCGGACGCTCGTGGCAGTGCACGACTATCCAGTTCGACTTCAACCTGCCCGAGCGCTTCAATCTGACCTACGTGGGCGCGGACGGTGCCGAGCACCGTCCCTACATGGTGCACCGCGCACTGTTCGGGTCGCTGGAGCGCTTCTTCGGTGTGCTCGTCGAACACTACGGAGGCGCCTTTCCGCTGTGGCTTGCGCCTGTGCAGGCGATCGTCATTCCCATCGCCGACCGCCACATGGAGCATGCCAAACTGGTTCGAGACCAGTTGGCCGACGCTGGCCTGCGCGTGACGGTGGACGAGCGCAACGAGCGCATGAACGCCAAGATCCGCGACGCGCAGTTGAGCAAGGTGCCGTACATGCTGGTGGTGGGCGACAAGGAGGCTGAGGCCGGCGGCGCCGCCGTGCGTCGGCGCTCCGGCGAAGACCTTGGCATCATGCCCACCGCCGACATCGCCGCGCGTGTGGCGGGAGAGGCGCTCTCGAGGGCATAGGGCCGAGCCTGCAAGCTGTCCCGTTCTCCTGAGCCTGTCGAAGGGTGAGCGGGCGAACCATTGACGACCTAGCAGGCGAATGTGAACCTGCCTTCATGGCGACCTTCACAGCCCCCGTCACCGTCGTCGGCGCGACAACTTGGGGGACAACGCTGGCCATCATCATGGCCCGGCGCGGCATTTCCGTGCGGCTGTTGGCGCGCACCCCGGACGAAGCACGGGAGCTGGCCGCGGCGCGCGAGCACACCCGGCGCCTGCCGGGCCAGCCCTTCCCTGACTCGCTCGTCGTGACGGCAGCTCCCGACGATGCGCTCGCCGGCGCGGCGGCGGTGTTTGTCGCCGTGCCGTCTCCGACGATGCGGGAGAACGCCAAGCGCCTTGTCGGGACCCTCGCCGACGGCACGGCTCTGATCTCAGCGTCCAAAGGACTGGAGCCGGGCACGCTCAATCGCATGAGTGCCGTTCTGGCGGAGGAGCTGCCGGCCGCGCGGATCGGCGCCCTGTCTGGTCCCAATCTGGCACGCGAGATCGTCCGCGACCTGCCGGCACCGACGGTGGTGGCATCGGAGGACGGCGAGGTCTGCGCGCTGGTGCAACGAGCTCTGAGCTCGCCGTCCCTGCGCGTCTACACGAACGAGGACCTGGTCGGTACGGAGTTCGGTGGCGCGCTGAAGAACATTATTGCCCTCGGGGCTGGCATCGTCGATGGCATGGGGCTGGGTGACAACGCCAAGGCTGGCTTCGTGAACCGGGGCCTGGCGGAGATTACTCGCCTCGGGCTGGCGGCAGGCGCCCAGCCGGCTACCTTCGCGGGCCTGGCTGGCATGGGCGACCTGGTCGCGACCTGCTACAGCGCTTTGAGTCGCAACCATCGCGTCGGTGTCGAGCTTGCGCGCGGCGGGTTGCTGGCTGACGTCATCGTGCGCCTCGGCGGTGAGGTTGCTGAGGGCGTGAACACCACGCCCGCGGCGCTGGCTCTTGCCGGCACTCTCGGCGTCGAGATGCCCATTACTGAGCTGACCAATCGCGTGTTATTCGAAGGGCTGAGCCCGCGTGACGCCGCATCGTTGCTCATGGAACGCACGCCGAAACCGGAGTAGGCTTCGTGCCGGCTCGCTCGTCCTGAGCTTCGCCGCAGGAGCGCAGGGCCGCGCTATTCGATCAGCGGGCCTTGCTGCGTGTCGGAGTCCAAGGGCCGGCCCAGCAGCGCGCCCTGCATGACGGCGCGGAACGACTGTTCCGACACGCGGAAGAACCAATAAGTGTCGAACCGGATGTTGGCCAGGCTTTCCTGGTCAGCCGTCTCCATGCGAAAGCGCAGCAGATCCAGCGGCAGCGCCTGGCGTAGCGGCAGGTAGTCGTACCAAAAGTCGCGGGTGGCCTGCTCGACGCGAGTGACAATGCCGATGCCCGGCACCGAGCGCGGGTAAGGTAGGTAGGTACCCGTGCAGTAGAGCAAGACCATGTCGCCGGGCCGCAGTTGCTGCGGCAGGTTGCGGTGGCCGTACTTGCCGTCCTCGACGTGGACGTGGCCCAGCGCGTCGGGGTCACCGAACACCGCGACGTAGTGATGGGGATGCGGGTCATTCATGTGCGCGCCGAGCCGGACTTGGTGTGGCGTGAGCATACGCCAAGTTGCCGCTGCTCAGTCGTGGCTACGAGGCCGCAGACTGGGCCACGACCGTATAATCAACCCACATGACCTCCACCACCGGTAGCAGTCTGTTCGAAGGCCTGAACGAAGCCCAACGTCAGGCAGTCGAGCACATTGAGGGTCCCTTGCTCATCGTCGCTGGCCCCGGCAGTGGCAAGACTCGGGTCATCACCCACCGCATCGCCCATCTCGTGCGAACCGTCGGCATCTCGCCGACGCGCATCGCTTCCGTCACGTTCACGAACCGAGCAGCGCGGGAGATGCGGGAGCGCCTCGACCGGCTGCTCGGTGGACGCTCCAAGGGGCTTACGGCCTCGACATTCCACGCCTTGTGCGCGCAGGTCCTGCGCCGAGACGGCGAAGCCATCGGTATCCCCAGCGATTTTGTGATCATGGACGACGGCGACCAGATGGACCTGGTTAAACGCTCCATGGAGCAGGCGCAGATCGACCCGAAGGCGTTCCCCCCCCGAACCGTTCTCGGCGCAATCTCCGCCGCGAAGTCACAGCTCCTAAACCCCGAAGGGTTTCAGCGCCAAGCGGACGGCTACTACGCGGAGATCGTCGCCCGAGTCTTCGTCCAGTACCAGGCCCTGATGATACGTAGCCACGGCGTCGACTTCGATGACCTGTTGAGCCGCACCGTCGAGCTCTTCCTGCAGGCCCCTGACGTGCTCGCAAAGTACCAAGAACGCTTCATCCACCTGATGGTCGACGAATTCCAGGACACCAACATCGCTCAGTACCAACTGGCTCGCATGCTTGCAGGCAAGTACCGGAACCTGTGCGTCGTGGGGGACCCTGATCAGTCCATCTACGCCTGGCGTAACGCGGACATCCGCAACATCCTGTCCTTCCAGAAGGATTTCCCGCAGGCCAGGCTCATCAACCTTTCAGAGAACTACCGCTCCACCAAGACCATCCTCGATGCAGCCCAGCACGTCATCGCAGGTAACCGGCAGCGCCTGGATCAGAACCTCTTTACGTCCAACGACGCTGGCGAATCGATTGTCGTTGCGGAGGCATACACGGAGGAAGAGGAGGCGAGGATGGTCCTCGACGAGGTCACGCGCCTGACCGGCGAACCTGGCTACAAACTCCGGGACTGTGTCGTCGCCTACCGTGTCAACGCGCAGTCGCGGGCACTAGAGGAAGCGTGCCTCCGCTACGGCGTGCCCTACAAGCTCATCGGCGGCGTTCGCTTCTACCAGCGCCGTGAGGTCAAAGACCTGCTTGCCTACCTCCGGCTCATCGCGGATCCCTACGACGAGGTGAGCCTGGGGCGAGTCATCAACGTTCCGGCCCGCGGCATCGGCAAGCGCACGGTGGACGACCTGGCCATGTGGGCGGCGAGCCTGGGTGTGCCGCCGTACGTCGCGCTACAGGTGCTGGCGGGAGAGGCCGACGCAGCTGCACCTCCGGACGCTGCTGTCCTAGCTCCTGGGCTGATGGGCCTCGCGCCGATGACTCCGGTGAAGGAAGTGCCCTCGCCTTTCGCCCCCCGACAGCGCCAGCAGCTTGTCGACTTCCTCGGCCTGCTAAACGGCTTGGCCGCGCACGTCGACGAACTTGACGTGCCGCGCCTCATCGACCAGGTCATCGAGCGCACCGGTTACAAGCGGATGCTGCTCGATTCCGGCGATTCCGACTCCGAGGACCGACTGGACAACCTGCGCGAGCTACGAGGAGTGGCCACGGACCTCACGGACCTGCCAGCCCGCGATGCCCTGTCGATGTTCCTCGAGAGCGTCACCCTGGTCACCGACCAAGACGAGATTCGCGACGACGAGCAGCAGTACTTGACGCTGATCACGCTCCATCAGATCAAGGGACTGGAGTTCCCCGTCGTCTTCATGGTGGGGATGGAGGAGGGCGTCCTTCCTCATAGCCGCTCGGTCGACGACCCGAACCAGATGGAGGAGGAGCGGCGTATCGCCTACGTGGGCATGACCCGCGCCAGGGAGCGGCTGTACCTGATGCGCTCGTTCCGCCGCCGGCTTTTCGGCATGCCGCAAGGCAACCCGCCGTCGCGCTTCCTCGCCGACATCCCTCAGCACCTGGTCCAAGTACCGGGGCGCCAGCTTCAGCGTGAGCCGACGGTGGCCTATGACCGATGGACGACGCCCGTGGCGGGTGGCGTGGTGACGTCTTCCAACGCCGCGCCGTTCAAGGCGGGCGATAAGGTCACCCACCAAAGCTTTGGCAAGGGCATCGTCGTCACCTGCAAGCCGACGGGCGCCGACTTTGAGATCACGGTGGCGTTCGCTGGCGCCTCCGGCATCAAACGCCTGCTGCACAGCTTCGCCAAACTCGACCGTGTCGAGCCCTCGCCGGGATGACGTCGCCCGCAGGCATGCCGCCGGAGAAAACGCCGCGGCTCTCGATTATCTTTCCGGCCTATAACGAAGAGCACCGGATCGGCCCCACCCTGCGTGAGTACGCGGCCCACTTCCGTGAGGCGGCGTACGGCCCCTTCGAGTTGGTCGTGGTCCTCAACGGTTGCCGGGATGACACGCATGGCGTGGTCATGAGAGTGATGGCGGAGGCGCCTGAGGTCCGAATGCTCGAGTTCGCGCGGCCCCTAGGCAAAGGCGGTGCCATTTGGGAGGGCTTCGCTGCTGCGCGCGGTGAGCTGCTGGTATTCGCCGACGCCGACAACATGGTGCGCGCGCCCGAGACGGAGCGCCTCGTTCGGGCTCTTGCCGATCATGACATTGCCATAGCAGACCGCTTCGGAGGCGTGTCAGAGGGCGGCAACCAGCCGCTGCTGCGTTGGCTCATCAGTGCCCTGAGCCGCCTTTGGGTGCGGAGGTTCCTTGGCCTGCCTTACCGTGACACGCAGTGCGGAGCCAAGGCGTTCCGTGGCGGAACCTGGCGGACCATAGCGCCGCGGATTTGGGAGCGCGGATGGGCCTTCGACTTGGATGTGCTGGCTCATGCCCTGGCTACCGGGGTGTCGGTTGCCGAGGTTCCTGTGCGCTGGCGCCACGTAGCCGAGGACTCCAAAGTGCGGGCGTGGATCGATGTGCCGAAGACGCTATTCGCTACCTTCGGCATACGCCGTCGCGCGCGCCGTGCCTAGCTGGCGTCCCCGGCTAGCCCTCGGCGGATACGCAGGCCCAGCAGCCGCGTGCATAGCAGTGCCAGACGCACACCCTCTCCGACGTTGGCCTTGGATGAGCCGGACGCCCGCGCCTGAAACACGATGGGCCACTCCCCGACGGCGAGGCCAGGCCGCGTGGCCAGCAGCTCGAGCAGGAACTTGAAACTCCCAGACGAGTACTGGCGTGGCAGTTCGGCCAGGACCTCGCGCCGGCAGAGAACGAACCCAGTGAGCACGTCCCTGGTGCGTAGGCCAAGGAGCGTCCGTGCGACGATGTTCGTGGCTACGCTGACAATGCGCCGGCCGAGCGTCGGGCTGCCGAGTGACCCACCTCTGGCGAAGCGTGAGCCGACGACCACATCGCAGCCGGATTCGGCCATCGCCAACATGTCCGGCAGCTCCTCGGGGTCGTGCGACAGGTCGGCGTCCATGACGCAGACGTAACGACCACTCGCCATCTCCACTCCGGCGAAGACAGCGCTCGACAACCCCATCTTGGCCTCGCGTACGCGCAGGCGGACCCGAGAGTCGGCCTCAGCAAGCTGCCGGGCGACGTCGGCGGTGCCGTCCGGGCTCCCGTCGTCGACGATGAGCACCTCCACCCCGACAGGGCCGAGCACCTCCAGAACCCGCGGCACGAGCACCCCAATGTTGTCGCGTTCGTTGTACGTCGGTAGCAGGACAGAGACAGTCGTGGTCAAGGGAATATTGGCGAGCACGGGGCGCCTACGAAGTCGCGTGCCGGTGGTGTTGGAGCCGATCGACGAAGCGCAGCAGCGCCCCTGCATGCCAATCGAAGGGCATCGCGGCCGACAGCAGGATGCGGCGAAGGCCCGGCATGCGCAGCAGGCGGTGCATCTGTTCGATAACGGCGTCCGGCAACTGCTCGATCACCCTGCGCAGCTGATAGCCAAGTGCGATCTCTGATGCCATGAGATGGCGCCATCGCTGCTCGTAGGGGGCCAGTTCTTGCGCCGTCAGGCCGCCGTTAGCGAGCGCCTCCGCCAGTGTCTCCGCCGCGGCGTCGGCGCCCAGCAGGCCGTAGTAGATGCCGCCGCCGGTGGTTGGCTTGACCTGATTGACGACGTCGCCAACGCCGATGATGCCGTCGATGACGGTCTTCTTCGCGACACCCAACGGGATTGGCCGGCACCGGTAGACCTGGTCCACGGCGCCCACGCGGCCTTCGGCCTGGAGGCGTTCGACAAACTGCTGCATGCGCGGCACAGTGCCGCTGCGTGTGAGCACGCCAGCCAACGCATAGCCGGGCCGGTGCGGCACTAGCCAACCGAACCCGCCGCGGCCGTGGGCGCCTCCGGTAAAGACCTCTACCTGCGATACGTTGGGAGCTTCGACGACCACCTGGGCGCCCGAGATGACGTCGCCCGTTTGGCTGAGGCCGAGGCGGCGTGCCAGAGGCGCACCGTAGCCTGTGGCCAGCACCGCGGCACGCAGGTACCGCACTTCGTGTCGGCCGCTGACGGTGGCCAGCATTCGCACACCGGCGCCGTCCCACTCGAGGTCGTCAACCGTGGCTGAGGTGAGCAGCCGGGCGCCCGCGGCGCATGCCCGCTCGACCAGGTGCCGGTCCAGCGCCACGCGATCGACCACGTAGGCCTGCACCGACTTGCGGCGCACCTGGGCGCCGCGCCCCTTGGGCGAGCGAAGAACGAAGGAGCTGACCTCGTGGTGGACCAGCGATCGTGGCAGGTCGTAGCGCTCAAGGCACTCGCGGCTAACGATGCCGGTGCAGTGCACCGGTTCCCCGACCTGGGCGTTCCGCTCGAAGATGATGACATTGTGTCCCTGCCCGGCCAACAGTTCGGCAGTGCGGGCGCCCGCAGGGCCCGCACCGACCACGGCCACGTCGGCGTCGAAACGATCAGTCATTGGTAGTGCAGTGTAGCGACGATGTGACGGGCGAGGCAATGAGAACAGCGGGACCGCTTTACGCGATTTGGTGGCGGCCTCTACACTCGGGCCATGGTAGCGACGATCATTCCTACGACAGCCCTCGTGCTGGCGGGCGGCAAAGGCGAGCGCCTGCGCCCATTGACTGACGATCGGCCCAAGCCGATGGTGGAGGTGAATGGCCGCCCCATCCTCGAGCACCACCTAGAGTGGCTTCACCGGCAGGGCGTGCAGCGTGCCGTGCTCCTCACCGGTTACCTTGGAGACGTGGTCGAGGACCATTTCGCCACATCTCGGATACCCGGGCTTACCGTGGAGTGCCTGCGCGAGGACCGGCCGCTGGGGCGGGGTGGGGCGCTTCGCCGGGGATTCGAAGAAGCGGGCGTCGCTGAAGGCCTGGTCATCGCGACCAATGGCGATGTGCTTACTGCCCAATCCTTCGCGCCTATGCTCGAAGCCCACGACCGTACACGCGCCCTCGCTACGGTGTTGCTCAAGGAGCTCGTCAGCCCCTATGGGATCGTTGACCTCGACGACAAGGACCTCATTCGCCAGTTCGAAGAGAAGCCAACGCTGCCGTACTGGTTCAACGCAGGGGTCTACGTGTTGTCCGCGGAGCTGTTCGCGCGGTTCCCCGTGCAAGGGGATCACGAGACGCTGCTGTTCCCGGCACTGGCGAAGGAGGGCCGCATCGCCGGGTTTCGCTGCAGCTCTTTCTGGCAGTCAGTCGAGTCGCAGAAGGATCTGCGCGAGGCTGGTGAGCTGCTCCGTAGCGTTGCAGCCAGTTAGCCGGTCTGGCCGCGGCGTGGGTGCGTGACTATAATCGACTGCGCGGCCACGAGGTCGCTCCACTTCGGGGAGTGGCGCAGTATGGCAGCGCGCTACGTTCGGGACGTAGAGGCCCCGGGTTCGAATCCCGGCTCCCCGACCAGACAACGATGAGGCCCAGGCGACAGAGCCTGGGCCTTTCTGGTGTCTAAGCCGGCAACGGTTTAGAAGACCGCAGAGCCCACCGGGACTCATCCATTCCTAAAGTACATCTTCGTTTAATTTAAAATAACCAAAAGAATTGACCCTATCAATAGGAAAACACCGACCAACTCAACCTTGGTCAATCGTTGGTGAAAGACAAATACAGTAAACGCAAGTGCAAACAATAACTCAGATTGTCCTACTGCGCGAACAGGTGCTGCTCGCTGCAAAGCAAACGCTGAAAACCATGCCGCTGTAGATACTGCTCCCAAAAAACCAGCAGCCATCCCGGGTTTCCATAAAGTAAAAGCGGCTTTCAATTCTGTACGCCGGGAAATATAGAGAAATACAATCAGCCCCAGTGCTTGCCCTACTATAACAATGGCTGCTGTAACGCTAGCACGAAAAACAAAATCAGTATCAGAGAATGTATTAATTGCTGTTCTAAATGAAACTACACTTACTGCAAGTGAAGTTGCCGAAAGCAAACCAAGTATCGTTGATTTAGAATACAAACTGCTACGAAGCTCAGTCCAAGTGAAAATATTCGTCCTCAGCGAAAGAAAAAGCATCGATATTATACCTACTGCAATTGAAATACTAAATTGAGTACTGATAATTGCTGAAAAAAATGATGCTTCAATAATTGCTGCTAAAAGAACTTCAAATTTCGAAAGTGCAACACCGACAAGGAAATTTTTATAGCTAAATAGTTTAATCAAAAAAACAGTGAAGAATATTTGTGAAACTCCACCAACTATAGACCATAGTGCAAACTCTAAATCGAATACAGGAATATTTTGATTTGAGGATACCCATACAGCAAGAAACCAAACCCAAGCGAAAGGAACGGCATATATGAACCTGATTGCTGATGCTCCGTAATCACCAAGCTGGCCTTTCATATGCCGTTGAATCGCAGTCCTGCTTGTTTGAGTTAATGCTGCAACAAGCGTAATCGGGATCCAAGGTTCCATTCATGCACCTCTTATGACGAACTATCATTTTATCTCATCACAAACAAGTGTATTTGTTCAGATTATTGGATTTTCAATTTCTGCATCAAATTCTAATTGCACTACCATACCGCCAAACATTGGCATTTGAATGGCGTGCCGTGTTGGCCTATCAGTTGAGTCTGGAAACATCTTCAGCCACTCTATATTAACTTGCTGACGTAAGCCGTAATCAATAAGGAAAACCCTAACCGCTGCAATATCTTGCACGCTTCCACCTGCAGTTTCGACGATGCATTTCATATTACTAAAGGCATGAGCCGTTTGCGATTCAAGGTCTGCAAGCTCACCAGTCTCACGGTCCGTCCCAAACACAGCTGATGAATATAAATGCGTGCCAAACATTATTGCGATAGGTATAGGTGCATCACCATGTGATAACCCTGGCACATTTATAGGCTTTCGTTTTCCCATCATGTCCCTCCAAATCGACTTACAAAAATGAATTTGGACTCTATTTCATTGAAATGATTAATACCATATGGATCAAAAAACAATAAAAGCATAAGGCTTATGCCCACAACTAAATAAAACTTGGCGGAGCGCAGGGAAACCGAACCCGCCAAGGAATACGCAATACATCTCCCCCCGCCAACGGCTTTGAAGTTCATTGCACCTTGTGTCCCAAGGTCGCTCGCTGCCCATAACGACCTCCCCTTCCCCCCGCCTACCCTGCCAAAGCCTCCGCTACCCGGGCATACAGCAAGGGCCAATCGAACCCCCGGGGTCCGGACTGCTGGGCGGAGACTGGCCCCGACTTAGTGGAAATGACAGAACTGCCCGGCACGTCACCAGACCAGAGCAGTCTCCGGGCTTTCAAGGCTGACGTGCCGGGGGCACTACTCCGAAAGGACGTCTTCCTTGCCCGCGGGCAAACCCTCTAGTCCAGGCCCACTGCCAGCGTTTTACAACGGAGACGCTGGTGATTAAATTCCAGATCTTGGGTTTGGTAAAATAGGTTCAAACTGAAACCCTGGATTTGTTTTTTGCTCTTTCAGAATTCTAGAAATATGCCGCCAAGTTTCTAATCAGCTAATTGAACTCGACTTATAAAAGGCCGATACCATCGAATTCGAACTTTGTTGCCAGCGTAATTCGATGGAAGCCTCGGCATAAATACTTCTTCACTTTTATAGTTCGGGTCTGTGACTTCCATCTCCTCTCCACCACACCAACTGTCATCAAGCCAACCCTATTTACCATCCGAATACCGTAGCCACAGCATGAACGAAATGCCGGTTAGCTGGCCGCTAAAGTGCGGGAATACGTGGAAGCCGTACCCACCCATGAACTTGGCGATCAGCCGTCGACGGCCGCCGGCCCGGTTTGCTGCGCGTCCGTGCCTTTGTACTCCAACGATAGGTCGGCGTCGTGCTCCACTCCGATGGAGCGCCACTCGTCCACCTGGCCACGGGCTTGCCTCTCGACCATCTTGCGCCATGCGGTAATCGAAGCATCCGGCTTCATCAGGCGTTCCGCCTCCGTATTCCTTGTCATGGAGTCGACCATCGAACCATCTTGGCTGTTGAATCGCCACTGGGCGAGCCAGCGGTACCATAGCCAGTACCGGAGTTTGAAGGCGAAAACCAAGAGCGGGTTCTTGGTGTGTCGCGTAGCGGCCTGGAGGTACATCGTGTGCTCTTTGTCCACAGGGACGTGCCACTCGTAGCTGATGGTAGACGGAGACATGTAGGTGCTGGGGCGGAAGATGCAGGGGAGCCGGACCGACCCCTTGCGGGCGTCTTCCGGGATGACCGACATCGCCAGCCGGCGGGCCCGCTTGGAGATGGGGCTGTTGATCTTGCCCTCGGGCGGCCTCCACCAGTGTTTCCACGGCCAAACGCCCAGCTTTGGATAATAGGCATAGGTCTGCTGGGAGTCCTGGTCCCGGTAGAGCCATTTCTTGTCTGGTGTTTCCCTGATCTTGACGTTCGTCCAGGCTGCGCGCTGTCGCCAGGCTCGCAGGATCGAGTCGCGATGGAGGAAACGAGCGTGCGCCTCGTCGACCGCATTCTCGACACCGAAGCGCCAATTGCCGTAGCGCACGTGGAACCACGAAATGATGTGCATGTCGTCGCGCAGCATCTCCTCCGGGATGTCCTCCTCCACGGGAACCATGGGGGCGCCAGCGCCCATCCATACCCAGATGAGGCCGGCGCGCTCTTCCAGGGGATAAGAGCGGATAGCGCAGACCGACCGGCCGGGCATGGGCGAGTCGGGGCCGTCGGGCAGCGCAGCGACCAGTTGCCCAGTCGCTAGGTCAAAGGTCCAGCCGTGGTAGATGCACGAGATCGTGCCCTGGAACTCGAACTTGCCCTGGTGCAGCGGAATGCCGCGGTGAGGGCAGCGATTTTCGAGAGCGTACGCCCTGTTTTGCCGGCGCACGAACATGATGTTCTGACCCAACAGCGTGTACGGCTTCGGCCGGCCGCCCAGCGAAGGAGACGCCATCGCTGGGTACCAGTAGTTGGGCAGACCGAGGGCCGCGCTTGCGTACGTCGGCCCGCTGGCGACCCCTAGGCTTTCGCCGGCGCTCCGTGAAGCGTGGTTGGGATTGTTCATGTCGCCTCCTAGTTGATCCGGTCACAGCGGACAAAGGACACCAGCCAGACAAGTCTAGGAGAAACTGTCAAACCCGTCAGGTGTCGAGACTTCGATGACACTCACCGTCTTCGATTGGGCGGCCTCCTCCAGCGCAGCTCCCAGTTCCTCTACGGAGCCTACTCGGGCACCATTCGCCCCGAAGGCTTCCGCCAGCCTGACGAAATCCGGGTTTCTGAGTCCGGTCCCGATGTAACGCCCGTTGTAGCCGACCCGCTGGCGCTGCCTGGTGGAACCCCAGGCATTGTCGTTGAAGACAAGGACAATCGGGTTCAGCCCGTACTGGATGCAGGTGCCCAGCTCCTGGACGTTGAATTGGAATCCTCCGTCGCCTGTGATGCAGACGACGGGACGGTCGGGGATGCCGGCCTTGACGCCCATCGCAGCGGGGAAGGCGAAGCCCAGGCCTCCCCACACCGGTGGGAGGTAGGTCCGCGGCTCGTACACCGGCAAACATGCGTTGGCGCGGACGGCGGAGATCGATGCGTCGCCTGTGAAGATCGCATGAGGCCCGACTGCGCTCCGGATGGCGTACATGGTCTTCATGGGATTAGGGAAAACCTCCCAGAGGTATCGGGACACGGCCTCTTTAAGCTCTTTGATCTCCGCGTCGAACCCCGCAACCAGATGGGGAGACCGGCCTTGAACGCCCTGAGTGAACTGGGATAAGACTGCCTTGGCGTCTCCTACGACCTCCACAGTGGGCTCGTAGTTCTTCCCCATCGGCTCATCGCTGATGTCCACGTGAATCAGATTGGGAGGCAATTGCAAGCCCTGGGCCTTGGTGGATGTGTACCGGAGGCTGGAACCCACGACCAGTAAAGTGTCGAGACTGCTTAGGAACACCTTGAGGGGGTACTCAGGGTGAGTGATGCCCCCTGGGCCACCGAGCGCCCCCACGTTCAGCGGGTGGTCCTGTGGGATGCCGGGCTTGCCCCCTGGCGTAGTGAACACCGGGACGCCGAGCGTCGTCGCCAGCTTGATCAACTCTTGCGAAGCTCCCGAACGATCCACTCCGGTCCCTGCCCAGATGGCGATGCGCTGACCTGTTAGGAGAAGCCCGACCGCTCGTTCGATGGCGCTAGGATCGCCCTGCGGTAGCGAGAAGGCATGAGCGGGAGGCACCTCCACTTCCGCGACTTGTGCCTGTATGTCAGCGGGCATCTCGATGGAAATGGGCTGCGGGCGCTCGGTACGGAGACGGCGAAACGCTTCATAAATCCGGTCTGGGATCTCTTCGGTGCCGGTCATGTGATGACTCCAGCGGCTCACCGTGGACAGCATCCCCAGTTGATCTACCGTTTCGTGGTTCGCGCCGAGGCCTCTGCCGTACAAATGCTCTTCCGCGGTGCTCGTGATGTTGAGGACCGGCGAAAACGAGAAATAGGCTTCCCCTAGTCCACTCATGGAGTTAGCGGCACCTGGTCCGGTGCTGGTCAGGCAGACTCCGGGCTTCCCGGTTGACCTGCCGTATCCGTCCGCCATCAACGCGGCGGCCCTCTCGTCGCGGGTCGTTATCAGGCGGATCGAACTCTGGAAGTCATACAGCGCGTCGAATAGCTCCATGGTGTGAGCCCCGATGAGGCCGAAAATGACATCCACTCCCTGTGCTTCCAACGAACGGAAGAGGGCTTGGCTGCCTTTTAGCTGGGCCATATTCTGTCCTTCCTGACCTTCCGAAAAATCATCAACAAGGCTATTGCGGGCATCGGCGGGAGTGCCCCGGAGTTGGACAGACGATATCCGACTCAACGGGCCTGGGCCATTCCCGGAACCTGCTTCAGCGCAACGCCAACAGGCAAGGCTTCCAAGAGCTAACCTAGATGCCACCTTGAATGGGGAGGGAACTGTATGACTTCAGCGACAGTGTTGGACCCACGAGCAGCGGGCGGTAAGCGCCTACTCGGCAAGATTGGCATCGTTACCGGCGGCGGCCAGGGCCACGGGCGCGCCACCGCCAAGCGCTTCGCCGAGGAGGGCGCCAGCGTCATGATCGCTGACCGCCACGCTCCCGGCGCCGAGCGCGTGCGAGACCAACTGAAGGACTTTGGTGTTGATGCCGAGGTCTGGATCGGTGACGTCGGCAGCCCGGAGGGCGCCAAGGCACTGATGGCCGCAACGAAGGAGCGATTCGGCCGGATCGACATTCTGGTGAACGTAGTGGGCGGTGCATTCACACTTCCCGGTAGCGGGCGCGTGGGTTGGGAGAAAACCCCGGAAGACCTTACGGCCAACATCCAGAACAACCTCTTCACCTGCTTGTGGTGCTGCTGGGCTGTGGCACCCATCATGGTGGAACAGCACTCCGGCTCCATCATCAACTTCGGCTCCCACGCCGTCCGCGGGACCGACCGCCTGGGCTACGCCGCCGCCAAGGGAGGCATTGCGGCCATCACGACGAGCCTGGCCCTGGAGTTGGCTCCGCACAACGTCCGTATGAACATGGTGGTCCCTCATATCAGCAACCGCGATGAGGGAGACACTCTTGTAACGCGGATTCCCGGGCAGGTGGTCCCAGAGCGCAAGCCGAACACGTCGGTGACCGCGCCTCAGTTTTCCCCGATCCCCATGGGACGCCCAGGCGAGCCCGAGGAAATCGCGGGGGTCGTCACGTTCTTGGCTTCGGAAGACGCATCGTTCACGACGGCCGAGACGATATGCGTCGGTGGAGGCGCCTTTTGCCGGCTCTAGTCTTCGCCGATTAGGAGGCGTCTAGGAGAGCATGGAGCGGGGGCTGAGGCCGGGGCGGCACGACCACCTCAGCCCCCGGGCGCCCGCATGCCTCTAAATGGGGCAGGGTGGGAAAGTGGTACACTCTATGTGCTCCGGCAGGGCTTTCCAGCCGGTGGGTTCGCTGACGGGTGTTGGTTCCCTCCAGTCATCGTGAACCAGCCCCGAAGAATTCCGCCCTCGTCGTAAAGGCGAGGTACCCCGAACCCACCATTTGCGTGCAGATGCACGCCCAAGGAGCTTCATGTCCGTTTCGTTCGCCGAGCTGGGTACCCCAGCTTCCATCACTGACGCCCTCGCCCGCCGAGGTATTACCAAGCCATTCGACATCCAGGCAGCCACGATCGCCGACGCGTTGGCCGGCCGCGACATCTGTGGGCGCGCCCCTGCCGGCTCCGGCAAGACGCTCGCCTTCGGCATCCCGCTCGTCGCCACCGTAGGCCGGGCGGAGCCTAAGCGCCCTCGCGCGCTGGTATTGGCCCCGACGCGCGAACTTGCCGAGCAGATCAATGCCGAGATCCGTACCTTCGCCGGCTCGGTTAAGACCGCCGTCGTCTACGGCGGTATCGGCTACGGAGGCCAAATCAAGGCACTGCGGTTGGGTGCTGACATCCTCGTCGCCTGCCCTGGGCGCCTCGAGGACCTCATTCAACAGGGCTACGTGAACCTGTCCGCAGTCGATCGGGTCGTGCTTGACGAGGCTGATCGCATGGCTGACATGGGCTTCATGCCCGCCGTTCGCCGCTTGCTGGACCAGACGTCTCGCGAGCGCCAGACCATGTTATTTTCCGCGACCCTCGACGGCGACGTCGCCAAGCTCACTCGCGACTACCAGCGCAATCCTGTCCGCCATGAGGTCGGGGAAGAGACTCCGGACATCACCGCGGCCAGCCACGTGTTTTGGAACGTCACCAGAGAGGACCGCACCGCGGTTACCGCAGACGCCGTCAATGCTGTATGGCCCGCCATTGTCTTCTGCCGCACCCGGCGCGAGTCTGACAAACTTGCTAAGCGCCTGGGCACCGTCGGCATCCAATCCGCTGCAATCCACGGTGGTCGCAGCCAGAGCCAGCGCACCCGGGCGCTCGCCGACTTTACCAGCGGCAAGGCACAGGTACTGGTCGCCAGTGACGTCGCAGCGCGCGGTATCCACGTCGATGGAGTGGCGTCGGTGATCCACTACGACCCGCCAGAAGACCATAAAACCTATGTACACCGCTCCGGGCGCACTGCCCGTGCGGGCAAAGGCGGTGTCGTCATCTCCCTCGTACAGCCGGGGCAAGGGAGAGACATGCGCGCGATGCAGCGCCATCTCGGGATCAACGAAGCGTTCATCGCCCCCGACGCGAGCGCGTTGCGGGCCTTGGCCCCCACACGCTCGCGCCACGCCCCTCCTCCCAAGCTTGCAGAGGTGGCGGAGGAAGAGGTTCGATCGCGTCCCGCAAGCCGTCCTCGTTCGGCTGACGGCAAGGGCCATGCCGTTCAGGACGGCCGAGCCAATTCGGGCACGCACAAGAGCAAACTGAGGGACAGGAACCGAGTGAAGGGGAACCGAGCAGCCTCGGGCCCGCGGGGATTCGCCCGAGCACCTGCTCCCGGGCGCTCAGGGGGTGAGCGCCCTCAGCGCTCGTAGGACGCGGCCGCGTCGGAGACGGCCGCACGTTAACGCCCGGTCGCCTCGACCTCATAGCGTTCGCCGCCGAGGTGTCGACGCAAAGTTTGGACGTCCTCGGCCTCCGGGTCGGCTGGCCGTGCGCCGTGCGCGGCCAGGGCGTCCGCGTCAACCCATCGCTCGAGCAGCGTGAAGCGGTCAGGGTTTTCGATGTTCTGGTACAGTTCGAACTCGAGGCAGCCGGGTTCCTGACGGACGCGCGGGCATCGTTTCGCATACGCCGCCACCATCTCCTCTCGTTTGCCGGGCAAGGCTTCTAGGAAAACGGCGAGCCGAAGGGCCATTGAACCACCTCCATCGCGGTCGAATTCCAGAATGTTACCGCCCGGCCGATGCGAATGGACACCTAATGTGATCCTCCCATTTGACCCCCTGCGGTTACGAGACTAGCCTCTCCGCAAGATCTTTCGGGGAGCGAGACTCCCCGCTCTATAAAGGAGACCACCAATGCCACGACCTGCGGGACCGAACAGTATATGGGTCGACCTTCTTGGCGCCGAAACCCGGTTTGTCCAAGGTCAACGCTATCGGATCCGTATCGTCGAGGCAGGCAAGCAGCACCCTGAGACACTGCTCATGTTCCATGGCGGCGGCGGACATATAGAGACTTTCGCCCGCAATGTCGTGCCTCTGGGCCAGCACTTCCACACCATCGGGGTCGAAATGCTCTGGCACGGTATGACCGACGCGCCCCCCATGTGGGACCACATGAACGCGCAGGTCAGTGACGCAATACTGGACTTGCTGGACACCCTTGGCCTCGACAAAGTCTGGATACACGGCGAGGCAGGTGGCGCTAGCGGGATGACCCCACTGGTGCTTGAGCATCCAGAGCGCCTGAAGGGAGTCATCTTCGAGTCAGGTATCGCCATGAAATTCAAGGAAGGGTCCATTAAGGCGCCTGTCGCCCCGCCGGCCGGCGGGATCTCGATGGTTGAGCGCAGCAAGCAGTTGCTCCAGAACCTGAGCTGGGACGCAGTCCGGGCTCGTCTGCTCATGGTGATGCACCGGGACCACCCGGAGCAAGTGACCGACGAGCTGGTGGACGTTCGCCTTGCCCATTACTCTCGCCCTGCGACCAACGATGGCATGATCCGCGTCTACGACTACTACGCCTCGGGCAAGGGAGCCCAGTACCTGGCTACCGAAGAGGACGTAGCCAACGTACGGCTGCCCGTGTTGGTGGTCTGGAACGATGGCAGCGAGGGTGGCGGCCCCGACGCAGGCGAGCGGCTCGCCTCGCTTATCCCCGGCGCCCAATTCAAGCTCCTGCCTGGCACGGGCTTCTGGGCCCACTGGGAGAAGCCAGCGGAGTTCAATGAGGCAGTCCGGCAGTTCATCATGGGTGAAAAAGTCACTTAACCTACCTGGCGGCGGGCCGATGCCGCCGGCATGCAGGCCGCGCGGAACGGCGTGAGACCGAGCAGACCACCGGTGCCAGCCGTGCGGGTATCGTCATCGCATGCGGCGCCGAGGCTACGAACCCCTTCGTCCACCGGTGGACAGGAAGGCCCAGGCGGTATCGCCGCTGAGGCTGTAGGCGTCTTCGTGGGGATGATCCCTGCGTGCGCCTCGGTCCCACCCACCCGGCTCAAGGGCGCCGACGCTCGCCTCTAGCTTGGCTGATTGGATCGCGCGCGCTGCCTGCCCGGGCCCGTCCCCGCGACTGCGGCTCGACCTGTTTCACAGCCCCACCTGCTTCATGGACTCACTTGGGTTCACGACTTCGCCCGCCTCGCTCCACTGCGATTTTGATGGATTCGGCTACACGGAGGTCGCCAACGGAACAGGTGTCCCTACCGGCAGATTAATGGTGCCTCGTGGATATACAAAACACTGACCATGACCTCGGCACGCTATACCGTCGGCGCGGGCCAAGCAGATGGAGAACAAGATCATCGTTAATGGCGCGTCCTGTGGCGACAGGTGGTTTGCGTACGGCACCAGGGCGCTCAGGACGGAACTGGAAATACTCAACTCCGTAGGGCGGTTTGTCGCGCTGGGTCCTACGGCGCCCTCAGGGTGACAAGCCCTACGCGGACTGGGCGCGGCCACGGTTCTCGCGGTGACGTGCGTCGGCCGACAGTGTGCGCTTGCGCAGGCGCAGCGACTTTGGCGTCACCTCGAGCAGCTCGTCGAAGGCGATGAGGTCGAGGCCCTCTTCAAGTGTCGGCTTGAACGCGGGGGACAGCTTCTGCGTGATCTCTGAGTTCGCGGAGCGCATGTTGGTCTGCTTGCGCTCCTTGCAGACGTTGAGATTCAGGTCACTATCACGGCTGTTCAAGCCGACTACCATGCCCTCGTATACCTGGATGCCGGACTCAATGAAAGTGGAGCCACGGTCTTGGGCATTGAGCAGTCCGTAGGTGGACGTAATGCCCGGCTCCGACGCCACCAACGCTCCTGGACGCGTGGACCGGACCGTGCCGGCCACCGGCCGCAGGCCGACGAATTCGCTGTTCATCAGACCGTCGCCACGGGCGGCGCGCAGGAAGAAGCTGCGAAAGCCAATGAGGCCGCGGGTCGGCAACTCGAACTCCAACTTGACGCCGCCGTCACGGTCCTGCCGCATGTCGGTCATCATGGCGAGGCGCGTTGACAGTTCCTCGGTGAGCACGCCCATGTACTCGTCGCGGGTCTCGATACTCAATCGCTCGTAGGGCTCCTGGGGGCGTCCGTCGACAATGCGCCTCACAGCCTCGGGCTTGGAAACCTGGATTTCGAAACCCTCGCGGCGGATGTTTTCAATGAGGATGGCTAGGTGCAGCTCACCACGCCCCGCCACCACGAACTCGTCCGCGCTGTCGGTGGGCTCGACCCGAAGCGCGACGTCGGTCTGGAGCTCGCGCTGGAGCCGCGCCATCAGCATGCGGGAGGTCGCGTACTGGCCGTCTCGGCCCGCGAGAGGGGATGTGTTCACGCCGAATGTCATCTCGACGGTCGGCTGCTCGACGTCGATCCGCGGTAGAGCTTCGGGAACGTCGGCCGCCGCCACTGTGTCTCCGATAGAGACGCCTTGGACGCCGGCGACGGCGACGATGTCTCCGGCCACGGCTTCCTCAACCTCGCGTCGCTGGAGGTTCTCGAACAGATAGACGCCATTGATGCGATAGGGGGTCGCCGAACCGTCGGCCGACATCCGGGCCACGAGGTCGCCGCGGCGGACTCGGCCACGGAACAGCCGGCCGATGGCGACCTGACCGAGGTGGCTATCGTAGGTGAGGGCCGCAACCAGCAGTTGCAACGGACCTGACGGGTCGGCCTGCGGCGGCGGGATATGGTCGACGATGGCCGCGAACAGTGGGTCCATGTCGTGCGGCGCGTCGCCCGGGCGTGCGACCGCAAAGCCCTCGCGGGCGGAGGTGTACAGCACCGGGTAATCGAGCTGCTCGGCATCGGTCGCGAGCTGGAGGAACAGGTCTTGCACTTCCTGCTCTACCTCGTTGATACGGGACGTCGGGCGGTCGATTTTCGTAATGACGACCACCGGGCGCAGGCCGCTAGCTAGCGCCGTCCGCAGGACCGAGCGGGTCTGGGGCATGGGCCCCTCCACCGCGTCGACCACCAATAGGCACCCGTCGGCCATGTTCACGACACGCTCGACCTCGCCGCTGAAATCGACGTGGCCCGGCGTGTCGATGATGTTGATCTTCAGGTCGCGGTAGGTGATGCCTGTGTTCTTGGCGAGGATCGTGATGCCCCGCTCCCGCTCAAGCGGGTTGGAGTCCAAGATCAACTCGCCCATGTCTTGGTTATCGCGGAAGACCTTGCTGAACTTCAGCATGGCATCGACGAGCGATGTCTTCCCATGATCGACATGGGCGATGATCGCGACGTTGCGGAGGTTTTCTTGGTTTATTTCGGGCATGAGAAAAAGGCCGACGGAGATCGCTCGCCGACGCCACGACATCGTGAGGGAGAGTGGTGCGGGCCCTTCCCGACACGAAGGGCCCGCAATGACGTCAGGCTGGCCGGAGTCGCGCTACCAGCGCGACCCGCCGCCGCCGCCGCCGCCGCCGCCAGCGCGGTTCTCGCGTGGACGGGCCTGGTTGACGGTCACGGTGCGTGCGTCGATCTCTTGGCCGTTCAGGCCGCGGATCGCAGACTCAGCAGCCTCTGAGTCCGGCATCTCAACGAAGCCGAACCCTCGAGAGCGCTGGGTCTCCCTGTCTACGATCACAGAGGCCTCGGTTACTTCGCCAAACGCCTCGAAGGCGGTGCGCAGGCTTTGGTCTCCGGTGTCATAGCTCAAATTACCAACGTAAATGTTCATACGGTGCTCCTTCAATACTCTTGCCCTACGAAAACTGGAGGCACCGCTGACTCCCGGAGTGTCGGCCCGTTAGGGGCCAGGAGTATCTCGCAACGACCGTGGGACAGACGCAGTATACCTTGTCACACAATGCCCGGATATGTCGCACACATTGCGGTGCCCTGCAGCGCGATCCTAACAACGAGGAGGCGCGTTGGTCAGGACGAGGCTCCCCATCACCGCGAACATACCCCCACGCTCTGGGAAAACCCACCCTCCCGGAACCTGGTGGGCCACCTCGTCTCGCAGCTGCCGGACTGGCTCCTGCATCGCGAACATGGTTCCTGTGATACTGATTGCCAAGGTCACACGGCAGCTACAACTTCGCGTCCCTGGCGGTATTGACCGCGTCGGCCTCCGTATTTAGCGCTTCGTGGATCTGCAGCATGTGGCTGAGTCGCGCGTTCCGCACCACCGGCGCAACGATCAACAACAACAGCCCGAGCGCGCCGGCGGCGCCTGCCATGACCCTCGTGATGGACTGCGGGCCTATGAGGTCCGAGCCCACGCCGGCCACCAGCGCTCCCAGGGGCATGAGGCCGAAGCCCAGCATCTGGAGGCTGCTCACGCGCCCGCGCAGCGCGTTGGGAACCGTGAGCTGGAGCATCGTCATGTTGGTAAGCAAGTACGCTTGCTCGGCGAACCCCGTGACGTACATCAGCGCAATGCCCTGCCAAGCACTCGTTGTGTAGGAGAAACCGAAGAGCCCTGCCGCAAAGGCCAGCAACGCGACAAGCTGGAGCAGCCCGCGCCGGTCAAATGACCCCATCGACGCGCAGAACAGCGCCCCGGTAAGTCCGCCAAGTCCTATGGCGGAGACCAGCAGGCCCAGGGTGCCAGACCCGCTACCGTAGACGTCCTTGGTGTAGATGGGCAGCAGCGCGGTGAAGACGGGGATGAGGAGCATCGGCGGTATGAAGCCCATCAGCATGAACGTCCGCGTGTAGCGGCTACGGACCACGAAGGTCGCGCCCTCGCGCAGGCTGTTGAGGACTGAGGCTCGCTGGGTGACGCGCTCGCGAGGCGGGAACTTGATCATGTACCGGGTCATCGCCGCAAACAGGTAGGAGCCAGCCTGCGCGAAGAAGGTGCCTGAGGCTCCTATGAGCGGGAGCAACGCGCCGGCGGCACCAGGTCCCAGCGCTCGTGTCGAGCTCATTGCGGCAGTGTTCAAGGCCAGCGCATTGGGGGCAAGCGCCCTGGGCACGAGGACGAAGGTCAGCGTCGAGCGGAGCGGATTGTCGATGACCTGCGCCACGCCAAAGATGAACATGAAGGCGAAGAGATGCCAGATCTCGATGAGGTCAAACTCGATGAGCAGGGCCATTCCTGCGCTTAGGGCCATGAGGAAGATGCTCACCGCCAGCATGAGGCGCTTGATGTTTACGCGGTCGACGAAGACACCCGCGAAGGGGCCGAGGCCAAGCATCGCGACGGAGCGGATGCCGTTGACGCCGCCGAGGATGGTGCCCGAGCCGGTGATGTCGTAGACGACCCAGCCGATGACCACCTGCTGCATCCATTGGCCAGCGCTGGAGAAAACGGTACCGAGCCACAGCCAGCGGAAGTTGGCGATGTGGAGCGATGCGGTCGCGCCTGTGGGCAGGCTTGCAGGGTTGGTCTCGGCCATGAGCTTCCTTCTCGTAGCGAACGGCGGGCTAGTCAACGGCAGTGGCGGGGCTCGAGCGCCATTCAGAGTAGTTAACTTAGTTTAGGAGCATACGGAGGGACAGGCGCCACTGCGAGTGCCGTCTTGGCCGGAGCCTGGCCGGCTGGTCTTTCGGCAGGGGCTCTGGTACAAAACGCGCGAACTGAACTATGGCGCACACCTGCAGGCTCGGCCGAGGAGGTACTGATGGGTAGGCTCGACGGTCAGGTCGCCATCGTCACCGGCGGCGGCACGGGCATCGGCAAAGGTATTGCCAAAGCGCTTGCGCAAGAAGGCGCGAGCGTGGTGCTGGCATCGAGGGATCGCGCTACGCTCGAGGCCAGCGCCTCTGACATCCGTGTCCTGGGCGCCGCCGCTGAGGTCGTGCCGACGGACGTGACCGACGAGGGCCAAGTGGAGGCACTCTTCCAGGCCACGCTGGCGCGCTTCGGACGCCTTGATGTGCTCATCAACAACTCCGGCGTCTTCGACGGCGGCCCGATCGAGGACCTGACGTTGGAGACCTGGCACAAAGTGGTGGACGTCAACCTGACGGGGCCGTTCCTGTGCGCCCGGGAAGCGATGCGCATCATGAAACGGCAGCGGAGCGGACGCATCGTCAACATCGGCAGCATCTCCGCCCAGGTACCGCGGATGGACAGTGCGCCGTACACTGCGACCAAGCACGGGCTGGTCGGCCTCACCAAGTCCCTAGCCCTGGAGGGCCGGGCTCATCGCATAACCGCCTCCTGCCTGCACCCTGGCAACGTGCTCACCGAGCGGCGAGCCGCGGGCAGCGCGAGCATGGATGCCGAGCCGATGATGACCACCGCCGACTTCGCTTCCATCGTCGTCGCCGCCGTGGCACTGCCAGCCGAGATCAGCCTGCTGGAGGCCATCATCCTACCGACTGAGCAGCCGTATGTAGGGCGCGGCTAGGCGCTTTACCGGCGCACCCCAGTTATACCAAAAGGCCCTCGGGGCAGGCGATTTCATTCGCGCAACTCATCCCCAGCCGCAACCCATACCAGTTAAGGAGTAGCCGATGCCTATCCAGTCGCCCTACGTGTTCATCGCCAGCATGGATGTCGACGATGCCCACGACGCGCTTTTCAATGAGGTGTACGACAGCGAGCACGTGCCGCTGCTACTGCGGGTGCCCGGTGTGCGGTCGGTGACTCGCCTGACGGCGCAGCCCTTCGACTTTTCGGTCGGGGGCGGCGTGCAGCACATCGTGCCCGATGGCCCACGCTACGCGGCGCTGTACGAGCTCGATGCGGCGGCGGTGTTGACCAGCCCTGAGTGGGCGAGGGCGGTGGACTCGGGTCGGTGGCCGACCGAGGTACGGCCTTACACGCTCAACCGGCGGCACATGCTGCTCGGACTCCGCTAAGTCAGCGGCTGACGCCGGTAGCTGCCATAGCTTCGCTGAGAATGGTCGCCACGTAGTCGACCTGGTCGGCGGACATCGTGCCTGAAAACGGCAGAGCCAACGTAGATGCGGCGACCGCCTCGGTGACCGGGAAGTCGCCGGGGCCGAAGCCGAAGCGCTCCCGGTAGAACGGCAGTAGGTGGAGTGGTGCGAAGTAACTGCGCGTCGGTACACCGCGCTCCGCCAGCTCAGCAGCCACACGGTCGCGGTCAACCGCCGGGTCCAGACGCACGACGTAGACGAACCACGACATGCGCGTCGTCTCCGGCGCCACCGTGGCAAGCGCCACGCCCGCGACATCGCCCAGTCGTTCACCGTACCAGTCGGCAACTTGCTGGCGCTTAGCCAAGAGCTCCTCGATGCGCGCCAGCTGCCGTATGCCCAGAGCTGCGCTCATCTCGTCCAAGCGGTAGTTGTAGCCGAGCCGCGAGTGGCTGAGCCACGTGTCGCCCTTGTCACGGCCTTGGTTGCGCAGCGATCGGAATAGGTCTGCCCAGTCGTCCCTGTCAGTGGCGACGATGCCCCCTTCGCCGGTCGTCATCTGCTTGTTGGGGTAGAACGCGAACACGCTGGCGTCCGCCGTCGCTCCCACGCGACTCCCCTTGTACTCCGCGCCGATGGCCTCGCAGGCGTCCTCAATGACAGGCAGGCCGTGCAGTCTGGCGATACCCATGATGGCGTCGAGGTGCGCCGGCTGGCCAAACACGTCGACCGGGAGGATTGCCTTAAGCGGGCCCGCGGATGCGGGCGTCGCACGGACCGACGGCGGAAGCCATCGGCCCGCATCGCTGGTGCCCCCAGTCAGGGCCTGGGCGGCCTCGGCGGCCTGCGCCGCGTCGATGTTCAACGTGTCGGGGTCAATATCGACAAAGATCGGATGGGCATGCTCGTATAGAAGGACATTGGCGGAGGCGACGAAGGAGAAAGGGCTAGTGATGACAAGGTCGCCGCCGGAAACGCCCGCGGCAATGACGCCGAGGTGAAGCCCGGCCGTGCCACTGGATACCGCGACTGCATGGCGGGTGCCGACGTAGGCGGCGAACGCCTCCTCGAACGCTTGCGTTTTCGGGCCGATGCTGAGCATCCCCGAGCGCAGTACAGCCGCCACCGCGGTGGCGTCCGCTTCCTCTAGGTCGGGGCCGCTCATCGGGATAGGCAGCACGGGTAGGTCACTCCCTGCGCTGGCCGATGGGCTAGGGCGCTCGTCGTTCCTCACTTCATTGCCTCCTCCGTAAACGGTCTCCTTAGACTGCGATTGTCTCACGAGGCCCACAGAGTGTCGCGCGTGAGAAGCGAAGGAAGCATTAAAACGGAGCCTAGTTCACGGAGGCGTTGACACAGCGTCTGGTCACGCTTACTGTTGCGATCTCGGCTATAGGGGCTGCCGTTTTGACGCTTTACTGCCGACGAGGAGGGCTTTATGTCACCGACATTTACCGCTTCGAACCGTGGCCAACTGGACCACGACGCGCCACTGGGCGAGGTACCAAACCTCGCCGGTGACATACGGCACCTGATTCCCAAGTACGGGCTGCGGAACTACTGGTACCCAGCCATCTCCGCTCACAA
>Ga0114999_10001492_pt1 | contig 32512 bp, 32 predicted proteins | sample ArcticOcean_MG_C_3_FD_89820 | JGI IMG/M metagenome (GOLD analysis project Ga0114999, IMG submission 89820) | Marine microbial communities from western Arctic Ocean - ArcticOcean_MG_CB8_126 | ecosystem: Environmental > Aquatic > Marine > Oceanic | place: Arctic Ocean: Canada Basin | collected...
GCATCTACATTTCTGTGTAAGAATTTCATTCACTACACACAAGGACATTTTCAATGTTTAACCGCTTCTTCAAGACGGCGGTGGCCCTATGGGCCCTCGTTGCCATCACTGCCTTGCCATCGTCGGCGCAATTTTCCCTGCATGGTGGTGGTCGTGTGAATCCAGACGATTTTGAACTCACGACATTTGCCGAAAATCTCAACTATCCAGTCGGGATGGTCGAGCTACCGGATCACTCGATTCTGGTCGCTGTCGGTATCGGCGGTTCCTTCTTCAGCAGCACGACCAGCCAGATTCTGCGCCTTGTTGATGCAGATGACGACGGCGTCTCAGAGACTCGCGAAGTCATCGTCGACGGGCTGTCCATTGGTGGCGCCTCGGCACTGCGTATGGCAGGTGATCTGCTGTTCATCTCCGGCCAGGGGACACAGATCGCCATCCTGCGACTCGGCCCGGCACCAACGTACGCGGTCACCGAAGTCGGGCGTCTGACGATCAACTACAATGTGAGTTGGATGCATCCGCAATCGGCGCTGCAGGCTCGTCTGCTGGCCGATGGTGTCTACGAGCTGTATTTCCCTCTGGGTTCCAAGGTGAATTTCGCCACGACAACGGCAACCCTGCCGCTCACGAGTACGATCGGTATTGAAGCCGATCTGGCAGGCGATGCCATTCATCGCGTGCGTTTCCGTGACGAGGGTGGCACTCTCGTGGGCATCGACCATGAGCAGATTGCCACGGGGCTGAGATCCGCTTCGGGGTTGGCCTTCCATCCACGCACGGGCGACCTCTACTTCGAAGACAATGGCATTGACGGTCTGCAGAAGGCGATTGAAGCACACAGTGCGGACGAGGTGAACATGATTCCTCTCGCACAGATCGGTGGTGAGATCGAGGACTTTGGTTTCCCCGACAATCACATCACCTACCGCACCGGTGAATTCACTGGCGGCACCCCGTGCGTGCGAACCCTCAACGTGCTGTGCGAGCCTGTCGATGTGGAGCCACTGACACGTCAGGATATTCCGCCCTTGTTCGCATTCACGCCCCTGCCGAATCCGGCGGATGGTTCAGAGAGCGAAGGACCCAATGAGATCACCTTTGCCCCCCCCGGCTTCCCGCTAGGTCTGAACAATGGGCTCTTCGTCGGTTTCCATGGACAGTTTTCACGTAGTGGATTGTCGAATGAGGAAAATCCCCTTGTCTTCGCCGATCTGCAGACGGGTGAGTATTTCCACTTTGTCGGCAACGACGAGCCACGCGTAGGCCATCTTGATGGTCTACTGGCGACAAGAGATCGGCTCTACGTGGCAGATATCTCGTCCAATGGCGGCTTCGGTAGTTCCGGTGGTGGAACGGGTTTCATCTATCGAATCCGTTATACCGGTGATCCGCCGACGGCAATCCTCGAAGTAGAGGGAGAGACGCCCAATGGATTTGAGATGGGGGCAGCCTATCCCAATCCATTTAATCCAGAGACGACGATCGATTTTCAGATTCCCGTGGCGGGAAATGGTCAGCATGCGACACTGCGTGTCTATGACATCACCGGTCGCGTGGTGAAGACGCTGATGAGTGATGTCGTCGCCGCCGGAAATTATCGGGCCGGCTGGGATGGCACCGACGCAGCCGGTCGTGCGGTAGCCAGTGGTGGGTATCTGTTTGAATTGCGCGTGGGTGATGTGTTCGCCCAGACGCAGCGGGTGACGCTGCTCAAATAGCGGGGATTCAGCGATAAGTGATTTCAGGGCCGGGCGGCAACGCCCGGCCCTGTTGCTGCTTCCCTAGGGATGTGGCTGATCGTTGGGATCGCGATTTTTGTGGCGCTGGAGATGTTCCGGCGCTACTCAGCGTGTCGGGATCGAATCTCCATGCCAGGGGAAGGCGTACGTGGGTTGAGTCGCGTATCGCTTCATGCCCAGCTTCAGGTCGATCTCTGAACCTGGTGGCAGTTTCACCCGCAGCCAGGGTCCGGCGATATTCTGTGCTTCGCCGGTGCGACCGTCTGCTGACATCTGGCGGGCGCTGGTGAAGCGGTGTTCGCCGAAGCTGCCGGCGCCGATCACGACGTCGCGTGTATGGCGGACGGACAGATTCACCAGACTCACAGAGACCGATTCTGCGTCGAGGCCTCGAACGAGGGCGGCGACGTCTTGTGGTAGGCCGGCGCGACGCTTCTCGGTGTCGTAGTAGCGCAGGCGACCGACGGCGAGGCCACCCCAGTAGACGGTCTGTGGCCCACCGGTGGTTAGATGCACGAGCGCCTCCGTGAGGACGGGATTCACTTGCTGCCAGTGGTGGACGTCCATCTTGTACAGGTCTTGTTCATCGGCCATGACGGCCTCAGTGCGTCGGCAGACTTCCTGGTAGTTCGCCTGCAGAATCTGCTCAGGATAGTCAGGTAACTCACCGGCGATCCAACGACTCCAGCCGCGGTCATCGGGAACACGTGGGCCACGAGAGGTCACCGTCGACCAATCTTCTTCGTCACCTGTGCGAAAACGCTCGACGCGCTCCCAGTCTGCATTGTCCATAGAAGCTGCCCACAGGTGGATCGGGTGATGGGCGTGCACGGGCCCGTGATTCGTCCAACCCTCGGCGGTTGTATGATTGTGGGGGACGAGCAGTTGACCCTTGTCGCTCTTTTCTCCCTTGTCGATGAGCAGATCGAGCCACATTCGTGGGAGATCCAGATAGGCTGTGTCACCGGTGACCAGTTGCGCGGCCTCGGCGGCGATGGTCAGGGCGCAGCCCATCATCTGATGGCCATAGAGTCCGGTCCAGCCGTAGTGGCCACCCCACCATTGGCCCTGTCGATGCTCACCGATCTCACCTGAGGGCCCGACATTATCGGGTACGATGCCATCATTGGCTCGCGTGCGTTCGATCCAGGCCTCGACGTAGTCGACGATCCAGCGCCGATAGCGCTCTTCTCCCGTATACAGAAAAGCCGCAGCGACGAGGGGCACCGTGCTCAGATTGACGACGACATCTGAGTGCATGACGACGTGATCAAAACGCTCATGGATGCGTTGTCGAAGTGCATCGTCCTCCCACCAGTTGTCTGTCAGTCCGGGGCCATCTGGACCGAGTGTCGTGTGACCGTACTCGAGATTGTAGCGAACATCGGCAAAGCGGGCGTGGAAGAGCGGCCCCTTGCTGCCCGAGAAGGGCGAGCGAATGATGCGTGCACCGGGGTCATAGTTGTCGACAGCGGCATTGTCACCGATGTAGAGACCGGCGAAGCGCCGGGCACGATTCACATTGTCGCGGACCGTGGGATCGACCATACCCAGGGCATAGAAGTAGATGTAGTTCTCAGCATTGTGGAACCAGTCGTCATCGTTGACGAATTCGTCCGTAACGCGGCCATAGTCTACGGCCAACTGGCGCGTGATCGCATTCCACTCGACGATCGATTTCTTGCCACAGTAGTCGCTGCCACCGAGGGCGTGGTAGTGGGGCCAGTTGAAGAAGGCCTCATAGAGATCGTCCGCCCACACACCGTCTCCCGGATACTCAGACTGCCAGATGAGAGCTCCTCCGGGACGTGTGTATTTGTCGAGAAAGACCGGTGCCGCTTCGTCGATGGCATCGATGAGCCGTCGTTCGAGTACGGCCCATGCGGGTGGTTTTGTTCTGGCCGTGGCGGTGATTGTTGGAAGTGCGTCCATCTTGGCCTATTTCACCGTAAACGCGACGATTGCACGTGGAGGCATGGGCACACTTGCAGTGGCGCCGCGTAGTTGTACACCATCGAACTCGACTGGAGCGACGGTCTTTGGGGCGTCGAAGGTGTTATGGCTGTTCATGGCGTCGCCTGTCAAGATTCTGGCGGTGCAGTCCGTGCCTTCGATCCCGTGCAATGCGACGGGCACCGTCACGGCATCTGTTGCACTCAGATTTGTCATGGTCACGTGTACGCTGCCGTCTTCGCCGCGGCTTGCCGAGGCGCTCAAAGATGGGGTCTGAGTGTCGCCTTCGCCGAGGGTGCCTGCATCAACGTAGCAAGGCAGGTTCGTGGCATCCTGGTGTGCCGCATACATGTCGAAGACATGGTAGGTCGGTGTGAGCAGCATCTTCTCACCTTCCGTGAGAATCATCGCCTGCAGCACATTGACCGTCTGCGCGATGTTGGCGCCGTGTACTCGTCGACAGTGTCGGTTGAAGATGTCGAGGGTGAGGGACGCGGCGAGGGCGTCGCGAATCGTGTTCTGCTGATAGAGAAAGCCAGGATTCGTGTCGGTTTCGACTTCGTGCCACGTGCCCCATTCGTCGACGAGCATGCCCACGTGATCATCCGGATCCCACCGATCCATGACAGCGATCTGCTGTCTGAGTAGGAAGTCCATGCGATTTGCCGTATTCATCAGGAAATACCAGTCGTCCTCGGTGCCGGCGACTGCGAGCTGTTTCTCGCGACCTGAACCGCAGTAGAAGTGCATGCCCAGACCGTGCATCAGTTTGCGTGGCTGCGTTTCACGCATGAGCACTTCCGTCCAATGCAGATCCTCGCCGTAGGGGCCGCAGGCAATTTTGTAGAGTCGGTTCTCACCGAGATTTCGCAGGTAGGTGACGTGCTGGCGATAGAGATCGGCATAGTATTCGGGGCGCATGTAGCCACCACACGCCCAGTTCTCATTGCCCACGCCCCACATGCGCACCTTCCACGGTTCCCCACGACCATTGACTTTGCGCAGGTCTGCCATCGGTCCCTCGGGCGCCGTCAGATACTGCACCCACTGTTGCATTTCATGAGGCGATCCGGATCCTACGTTGCCACAGATGTAGGGCTCTGTCTCGAGTTGCTCGCACAGATCCATGAACTCGTGCGTGCCAAAGGAGTTGTCCTCGACGACTCGCCCCCAGTGGTGATTGACGAGCTGCGGACGATCGGCGCGAGGGCCGATGCCATCCATCCAGTGATAGTCATCGGCAAAACAACCACCGGGCCAACGCAGATTGGGAATGCGAATCCCCTTGAGAGCCTCCACGATGTCTGTGCGGATGCCGCGCACATTGGCAATGGGGGAGTCCTCGCCAACAAAGATGCCATCATAGATGCAGCGCCCAAGATGTTCGGCGAAGTGGCCATAGATATGCCGGGAGATGGTTCCAGCATCGACATCGGTGGTAATAGAGATGCGGGTCATGGGCTCTTCTTCTCGCAATCCGCGCGTCGTGTCTTGAGCAACTGTTTTCGTTGTTTTTTGGGCAGGGGACTCAGAAGGGGACAATCCTTACAGCTCTTCTTGTTTTTCCCTGACTTCTTCTTTTTCTGCAGAAATTTTGCACAGCAAACGTCGGGCTTCATCACCGATTCTGATCTGTACAGATAGGCCGAGGATCTCCGAGATGCCAATCGGGATGACGCTCCATTTCCAGCGCCGCATGCGCATAGAACGGATACACACTCCATTCCACGCAGCCAAGCAGATCCGCCTTGCCATCGCCGTCGAGGTCTGCCGGCCAGGCATTGGGGCCATGGATCGTGAAAGCGATCGGTTCGCCATAACAACACAGCTGTCGTGGCAGATCAAAGACGGGTTCGGTCTTCGTGCCCGCATTCAGCAATAGATAGATGTGGCCTGATCCTGCCGTGTTGTAGATCAGGTCGAGACGGCCATCGCCCGTCCAGTCAATGGCTCGGAAGGATTCGGTCCAGTGTTTTTCGCGACCGACGATGCTGTCATCGATCGGCCGGTCATCTGTGAGCAACAGGGGGCGATCCTTGCGCAGATGACGCGTTCCATCTGCAGCGACATACTGTACAAAGAGGGTCAGCTTACGATCTTCATCGTGGATCGCCAGATCGCATAGTCCGTCGCCATTCCAGTCCGCAAAGGCACCTCCGGTGCGCCAGAAAAAGGGCGACGTGTCGTCGAAGGGATACGGATGATTTGGCAGCGATTTGTCGAGACATCGTTGGGCCACCAGTGCCCGTTTTTCAGCATCATCCGGATAACCATCGACAAGTATCTGTTGCCTTGGGCCAAACTCAGGCTGTGACCGCGTGCCGATATTCCGATACCAGAAGATTCGATTCGTTTCGTTCGGAAACATCAGATCTGGCAGACCATCGCCATCCCAGTCGACATACGCCGGGTAGGGGTAGCCCATATTGTGCCAGTGTTTCACGTCGGGATCTGTGCCACCGAGGATTTCATCGCGTCGCAGTCGGATGGGCTGCTCCCCTTCTGCGAAGATCAGCTCCGGCTCTGAATAGGCGGGATCGTCGCGATCATGGTCCGCACTACTACTGAGATCCTCGACGATTCGCGGCCAACCATAACCACCCCCGATGAGCAGGTCACGCCCACCATCGCCATCCCAGTCACAGACACAGGGCCATCCCTGATCGCCATGCACCAGGGGACCGCAAGCCGCCTCGGCCCGGCCCCACAGCTCGGATCTGAGTTCGCCACTTTGGCCGAGTCGAAGATCAAACAAGGAGATCGCCTGCCACACATTGTGCTGCACCAGAAGACCCGGTCTGTTGTCTGGTCCGTGCAGGACGGCCTTGATGCGCGACGTGGACGGTGGTAGACCCGTCAGAGGGAAGGCTTCGCCAAACCGGGGCTGCACGTCATCGAGACGAGGACGCCAGTGGGCGGAGAACCCTGGAGAGGCACCGGGCGAATCGGGCAGGGCGGTAGGCGCTGGCTCGTGTTCCTGCAGGGCGATGATATCGAGGCGACCATCACCGGTCAGCTCGGCGAGGGTGATATGATCACCGCATCCCAGATCGACTGGTGGATCTGGCTCAAAGGGCCAACCAAAGGGATTGTGATTGCGGATCCACTGGCCATTGATCACCAGATCGACGACCCCGTCGCCATCGACATCGGCCAATTGCAGATTGTGAATGCGCTCGAGCTTGCCACCGACATCGATCGGATCCGGATGCCGTTCGTAGATTGGCCAGCCGCCGCCGTCGCGATCACCCGTGTCGCGATAAAACCAGACACCTTCCCGGTTCCACTCGGCCGTGCACAGATCGAGTCGGCCGTCACCGGTCAGATCGGCGAAGGCGGCCTCCAGATAGGTGCCAGGGAAATACTGCAGCGTCGAGCAGCCCGGGTCGCGATAGCGAAGCCGCACCAGGTCACCCACTCGCAACTCGTCGGTCGGTGCCACGCGGGGATAAGCGACAACACCGCTGATCGGTGTGCCGGGTCGATGATAGTAGTTCCATGTGCCGATCAGATCCGCGTCGCCGTCGCCATCGAGATCGCACAGGTCGAAACTGTGCATCGTGACCGGATTGGGTGCTTCGCCATTGGCTCGCAGCAGATCGCCGACGCCCACCATCGGCACCTGCGTCGGCGCCAGATGACGGCGGAGTTCACCGGGCATGAGCGTGTCGAAACGGATCTCGTAGTCGCTGTGCGTGACGTCCCGAAGCGCGAATTCGATGCGACCGAAGTCGCCGTGCGACAGATCCTCGCTCAGGCCATGAAGCACGACAGCGCCGTCGGCACAGTCGATCAGCTCGATCGAAGAGGGATCGAGCTGACCCTGGCCTTCAACACGCTGAATGAGTTCAGCGAAGTCGATGTCCGCTGAGATGGGAATCCGGCCCAAGTGGTTGGGTAACGGGCTGGTGATGGAGAAGGGGACGGCGTAGCGCACGATTCGTCAGTGTGCTTCTCGCGTGACCTTCGTGCCAGACTTCCCAACAAGGAAATCAAAATCAACACCCAGGTGCGCCTGCTGCACGTGTTCGACATACATCTTTGCGTAGCCACGCTCGGTCAGCGGCGCCGGCGTTGGCGTCCAGTTGGCGCGCCGTTTCTCCAGCTCCTCGTCGGAGACGTCGAGGTGAATCCGGCGGTTGGGCACGTCGAGTTCGATCACGTCGCCATTCTGCACCAGTGCCAGGGCACCGCCGATGGCCGCCTCCGGAGATATGTGCAGGACCACTGTGCCGTAGGCGGTACCGGACATGCGACCGTCGCTGATGCGGACCATATCCCGCACGCCTTGTTCAACCATCTTCTGCGGCATGGGCATGTTACCCACCTCGGCCATACCCGGATAACCTCTGGGCCCGGCTCCCTTCAGAACGAGGACGCAACTCTCGTCGACATCGAGATTCGGATCGTCAATGCGGGCGTGCAGATCCTCGATGTCTTCGAAGACGACGGCACGTCCCTTGTGGGTCAGCAATTCAGGCGTCGCTGCAGAGGGTTTGATGATGGCACCGTCCACGGCAAGATTGCCACGCAATACCGCAATGCCGACTTCCTTTTGCACCGGTTCGTCGAAGGGGGCGATGACATCGCGATTGAAACATTCGGCGCCCTCGGTGTTTTCGGCATGGGTGCGGCCATTGATGGTGAGTGCATCCATGTGCAGCAGATGCTTGAGCTCCTGAAGCACAACGGGCAGACCCCCGGCATAGTAGAAGTCTTCCATCAGATACTTACCCGACGGCATGAGATTGACGAGCAGCGGCAGGTGACTGCCAATCTTGTCGAAATCCTCGAGGGTCAAGTCGATGCCGCAACGTCCGGCCAGCGCCAGCAGGTGCACGACGAGGTTCGTCGAGCCACCGACAGCGGCGTTCACCATGATGGAATTTTCAAAGGCCTCGCGTGTCAGAATCTGTGATGGCCGCAAGTCTTCGGCGACCATTTCGACGATGCGATTGCCGGCGACCTGTGCCAGCGCCTTGCGACGCGAGTCAGCCGCGGGGATGGCAGCGCCACCTGACAGGGTCATGCCGAGGGCTTCGACCATACAGGCCATCGTTGAGGCAGTGCCCATGGTCATACAGTGACCGGCAGAGCGTGACATGCAGGCTTCGGCCTGGGCGAATTCGTGCTCCGTCATTTTGCCGGCGCGCAGGTCCTCTGAGAAGCGCCACACATCGGTGCCAGAACCGATATCCTCGCCGCGAAACTTGCCGTTGAGCATGGGGCCGCCACTCACGACGAGGGTCGGCAGATCACAGCTGAGGGCGCCCATCATCGTTGCCGGTGTCGTTTTGTCACAGCCTGCCAGCAGCACGACGCCATCCATCGGGTTGGCGCGGATCGACTCCTCTACATCCATGGAGACGAGATTGCGGAAGAGCATCGTTGTGGGGCGCATGATCGGCTCGCCCAGGGACATGACGGGAAATTCGAGGGGAAATCCACCGGCTTCATAGACCCCTCGTTTGACCATCTCTGCCAGTTCGCGAAAATGGGCATTGCAGGGGGTCAGCTCTGACCACGTGTTGCAGATACCGATGACGGGTTTGCCATTGAACTCGTGATCTGGAATCCCCTCGATCTTCATCCAGCTGCGGTGGATGAAGGAGGTCTTCGGATCGCCTTGGAACCAGTCTTTGCTACGCAGGTCGTCCTTTTCTTCTGCCACGTCTTGTTCCCTCTGAAGTCAGTCTTTGTTTTCAGTGGCGTGTAAGATAGAGTGAGCGCGCCTTTCCCTGCAAAGGAGTCTTGGCCTCTTTGGGGAAGGGCTAGATCAACTGACTCACGAGCTCGGCGATGGCAATACAGCTGGCACCCAGGGCTCGCCGAACACGATATGGGGACTGGTGATATCCCCCGCCGTTGACGCACTTCAACCGTGTGGAGTATGGTTCGAATCATCACACATATACGAAGAGGAGAGAGAGTGGAGCTGGCCGCTTTTCAGCAGAAAGTTCGACGTCTGACCGCCACCTGGACGGATCCCACGGAGCCAGCCAACACTGACGCTATTGTGATGCTCTTGACGGAGGAGTTCGGTGAACTCGTTGGGGCCATCCGCAAGACACGCGGTGAACGCTCAGGTCATCCAGGTGAGGGGGGCGGTTCGACCGAGGATGTAGCAGGCGAGCTGGGGGACGTGTTGTTTCTACTGGCGCGATTGGCACTGGTGTCAGGCGTTGAGATGGAGACCGCTGCCGCAACCGTCATTGAGAAGATCAACCGCAGAGCTCAGAAGGAGTAAGTGATGGAGCTTGGCGCAATCGGTCTGTTTGACTATCAGAGACCCCGATGCTTCCAAGGCATTCGACGAGAAGTTTGGTTTCAACGTCTTCGCCGGCGACACCGCAGAATTTTCTCATCATCAAGAATACGCTGAGATCGCCGGCAGCAGGACCTGATGGCCTCCTCTACTATTGTAGATCGCAATTGGAAGATCGTTCATTGCCGGGTTACTATCTTGACCTCAAGACACGGTACATGTCCAATCGCAGACTCAGGACGAACGAATGACAGGCAGTAATTCAGCAGCAGATCTCGAAGAAGGAACAGCCCTCCAACTCGATTTCACCAAAGTGGCGAAAGCGGCCGAGCAGAGTCCGGATGTGATTCCCGTTGCCGTTCAGGATGCTGATTCGAAGCAGGTGATCCTCGTCGCCTATGTGAATGAGGAAGCCCTGCAGCGAACCATACGGACTCGAATCGCCACCTTCTGGAGCACGTCTCGCCGTGAACTCTGGATCAAGGGAGAGACGTCCGGAAATCACTTTGAGATTGTAGAGATTCGTGTGAATTGCGAACAGAATTCACTGCTATATGTGGTGCGGCCCAAGGGCGATGGCATCTGTCATACAAAGAACTCCCAGGGCATGGCGAGAGATTGCTACTATCGACGACTCGATCTGGAAAGCGGTACTCTGGAGAATCTGAATCCATAGAAGGAAATGCAATTATGAGTGAAGCATACGCGAACACCTCTCGATCTATCACCCAAGACACAGTGGAAATGTCCACCGATGAAAAGTATCTCTTCGACCTGCTTGGTTTCGTCGTCGTAAGGGACGTGTTGAGCAAGCAGGACCTGGCGTTGGCCAACAAGGCCATCGATTCCATGGAACTGACGCAGAGTCCGGAGTATTTCGGCGAATCCACAGCTCTCAAGGGCAAAAATAATTCGACGCGACTTGGCCAGTCTGGCAGCCTGTTAGAACTGCCGAAGCCCTATTGCGATCCCTTTCGCGAGATGCTCGCTCATCCCAAGACGACGCCGCATCTGAACACGATCCTCGGTGAGGGATGGCGACTCGATCATGGCCCTGGTTTGATCGCGATGGACAAAGGGTGCTCGGGGGGAATGCTGCACGGCAGTTTTGACAATGCGCCCTATTTCTACAAAGAGGGCAAGATCTTCACCGGCCTGACCGTCATCGAATACCTGCTGGCTGATGAGGGTCCTGGCGACGGAGGAATCAGCGTCGTTGCCGGGAGCCACAAGGCCAATCTGACGTGTCCGGCGAAGATGCTTCGGTGGGAGCAATATCAGGAGTACGTGACAGAGGTCCACGCCAAGGCGGGAGATGCGGTCATTTTCACCGAGGCTTGCACCCATGGTACGCTTCCATGGGTGGCGGACCACCAGCGCCGAGCGATTCTGTATAAGTACAATGCGGGTCACATGTCCTGGGGGGGCGGCGGTCTGGCAGGACCCGTCTCGTACTGGGACGAGCTGACGCCAGCTCAGCAAGCCGCCTTGTTGCTGCCGACACACCACTCGCGTCGGCCGAAAGCCAGCAACGACTACAAGGGCGTCGAACAGATCAACGGGACCGGCGGGTGATGGACGGCAATGTTCAACCCGCTCCGCTGGTCGAGCCCAACGCGCCTCTGCGCCCTGTGAGTTGCCGGGCCACGCCTCAGGATGTCTGCAGACATCCTGAGGGAAATCGAAACAGGTGGCTGAGGACATGACAACGGCGGCATGGGGAAACCAACCAGAGCGCCTGCAGTGGTTCAGCGATCTCGGCTTCGGATTGTTCATCCACTGGAGCATGGACAGCCAACTTGGTTCAGTCATCGGCCATTCCATGGCAAGTGCATCTGATGACTATCTCGACAGATTCGTCAACGATCTGCCGTCCACGTTCAATCCCACGAAATTTGATCCGGATGAATGGGCCACTCTGGCAAAGCTGGCAGGCATTCACTATGTGGTCTTCACGACGAAGCACCACTCGGGTTTCTGCATGTTCCAGACGCAGACGACGACCTTCGACATGTCGGCGACCGCTTTCCAGAGGGACATCACGGGCGAAGTCATTGCCGCTTTCCGTCGGCAGGGCATCGCCATCGGTCTGTATTTTTCTCCCGATGATTTCCACTTTCTGCACGCCAAGGGGATGGCCGTTCATCGAGGCGTTCTGCCGGATCAATGCGACGGGTTGCTGGACTACAATCAAGCGCAGATGCGGGAGTTGCTCACGCAGTACGGCAAGATCGATTTGGTCTTCTTCGACGGTCATTCCGATGGTCTCCGGGAGCTGTGTTGGGAGATCGATCCAGAGATCGTCGTCACACGGGGCGCCATACCGACACCTGAACAGCGCATTCCCGGACTGCAGTCGAACGAACCATGGGAGGCCTGCGTCACCATGGGCACGGGATGGCAGTTCAAACCGACGAATGAGAGTTACAAGTCGGGTACGCGGATCATCGAGCTGCTTATCGAAACCCGCGCCAAGGGTGGAAATCTGCTCCTCAATGTGGGGCCCAAGCCAAATGGCGAGTTGCCCATCGAACAGGAAGGTCTGCTACGCGAGATTGCTCTCTGGCATTTCGTCAATGGCGAGGCGATCCACGGCGTTCAGCCCTGGCGTATTCCACGGGAGGGAGATGTGTGGTTCACGGCCAACAGCGCCGAAGAAACTGTCTACGCCTGCATCGAAGGTACCGATCCATGGCCGCTCAACTCACACAAGCAAATCGTGCTCTCGTCGGTGCGCGCCGGCGACGATACGAAGGTTGGCGTCTTGGGGCAGGCGGATAATCTGAGCGCAGCCGACGGCCCCGCCATTGAATGGTCGCAGCGCGGTGATCAGCTGCACATCCGTGTCGCGCGTATGCAGCGTTTGTACAACAATCGCCGGTGGCCGAACCCAGTCGTCCTCAAGATTTCACACGCCAAGGTGGGAGTGATCCCTCCGACGGTTCGGACAGGTATGGCAATCATCCAGGAAACAACCGTGGGCTACCAGTTGCAGGGCCATCTCGACGATCTGGGCGAGGGTGATATTGTAGAGGCTGGATTCGAGATTCGTCTGCGCAAGCTGCTCATCGAGCCTGACGAGACCTGGCAGCAGACACAGCGGCACGAGCTTGAGTCAACAGGTGAGTTCAGCGTCGTCATCACCGACCTCGCACCGGGCTCGGCGTACGAGTTCAGGGCCTTTAGCCAACGTCATGGCCTTACCGTGTATGGCGACAGTGTGAGCTTCAATTCCGCGCAGGATGAGACCGAGGAACTCTGAACTGTGGCCCATGTTCACAAGACGGGCCCTTTACACCAAGCGCAGGAGACTGCCTGTCTCGCTATCGAGATTCATCCCGCTACCGAAGTGGCCTACAAGTTGCGGCCAGACGATCTCGAGATGGTTCTCGCGCACGAGTTGGCACATGTTCGTCGTTTCGATAATTTCACGCTGCGTTTCCACCGACTCGTCACCGCCATTTTGTTTTCCCATCCCGTTGTATGGCTGTGCCGCCGCATGCTGCAAGGTCAGGCCGAACTGGCATTACTGAAACAACACCTGAAAGGTCGAGTTCTCATAATGAATGTTTTCGCTGCCATCGAATCTGATTTGGCTCAAAGGATCCGGAGAACCCTCGCCGGTGGCGCGCCTCGCATGAACACCAGATCTCGTGTACTCGGTACCCTTCTGCTACTGGCTGCCTGTGCAGTGACGCTGCCATCGGCTGGCGTCGCTCAAGGCAGGGACGCGCCAGCGGATGGCACAACGACAGACGTGTCTCGTGCCGACGCCGAATCCAGTGACGACGGTGTCGACTGGGATGTGATCAAGGAAACGGCACCAGAGGATTGGACAGACGAGCAAAAGGCTCAAGTTGAGGCGGCGGGATATGACCTGCAGGCGATTGCCAAGCGTGTACGCCACTACCAGCAAGAGCAAGCGAAGCGGTTGGACCATGATGGTAACATCGACCGCGACGGTGATCACGATCGGTTGGCGTCGTTCCAACGCAAAGTCATCCGCGCCGCAATGGCTGCGCCCCCAGAGGGATGGTCCAAGAGACTGAAGGCCGCCATCGTTGAAGCCGGTTGGGATCTCGATAAATTTACCGAAGGCGTCAGGCAGCGTCAGGCACTTGCCGACAGTGGCCGCCGGGGTGACGGAGATGGAGATGGTGATGATGCTGGTGGTCCTCGGGACCCGGCAAAAGTGCTCGCGCAGAGGGGCGAGGAGATTCGAGCCGCTATAGAGGCCGGCACGATCACCGCAGAACAGGGCCGTGAACGTTTTCAGGCGGCTCTTGATCTTCTGGCTGCCGCTTTAGGAGTTCGGGACACAGATCGAGCAGATCACGATGGCGACAACGGTCGTGAGGATGCTGGCGCTGTCGGTGGTCGTCGCGACGCCCTGACCGAATTTCAGCGAGGAGTTGCTGCGCGGGCAATGGCTACGCCGCCAGCGGAGTGGTCTGATGAGTTGAAAGCGGCGATCCGCCGGGCGGGTTGGGACGTCGACGCTTTGGCGGCACGCATACAAAGCGCCCACGAGCGAGAGGGTGAGGCGCTTAAACTCGCAGATCTCGGGCTGACGAATACGGCGATGGAGGAGAGCTCCTGGGGCCAGCTTAAAGCCGGGGTCCAGAAGAAGTAGCTTTCAGCCGCGATCGCTCGGTGACAAATTCGGTTTCGCATGTAAGGGCCCCGTCCAAACTGGACTTCCAGGGGGTATGTCATCGTGCGCCAGGCGGTCCCGCCGTCGAGTGTCGATCGACTGGTCGATTTCCTGTGGCAGTTCGACGAGAAAGACCCGAGCGACCCGTCTACGTGGTATGCACCACAGCGTCGGAGCACAACATGCTGGAGGTCTATCACCACCAGGATCTGTCACACGACCGTCAGGATCAGCGAATCTATGATGCCTTCGTCGACCTCTGGGATCGTGGACCGACAGAATCCCAGCCAGTGCCATGGATTGGCAGGCAAGGCAGAACTCTTTGTCGATCTTGCCCGCGTGACAGGTGAGCCTGGATTGTATTCACCTGAACGAGTCTGTGGCTCCTCCGGAGTGGGACATTTCCTTCGGCGCTTGATAGATCCTCAATTACGCATGCCTTTCTTGTAGATCGTTGAAATCGGACCGACTATGAATCAGCCTCTCGATCTGAGTTTCCTCTACTACTTCAAGAGCCCATCGTCGAGCATGATGGAGGTCAGGATCAACGGCTTGGAGAAGGGGACACCACCGGGCCAGGTCTATCATTGGCTTTTCTTCGATCATGCGAGTGAGCAAATCGAGACAATGGTGTTTAAATCGATGGGCTCTGAGGATGGCAAAGAACACCGTTGTTTCGAACAAGGGGAGTTGTGGTTTGATGCGAGCCAGGCGAGGCTGATACTTGATGGCGGTGCGGCCCCGCACAGTTTTGAGGTGGCAGATGGCGATCAGATTTCGGCTGAAGTCGTCACGCGGGTCCAGCAGCATCTGCACTATGCGATGCCCGGCCTCTCGTAGGCGCTGATGATCGACTGGCTCAACCTGCTTGGCCGGATCGGTGTGACAGATACGGCGCCCACTGTGCAGACATTGCAGCAGTTACAGCGTCAGGCTCTGCTCACACTGCCCTTTGAGAATCTCGACATTCATCTGGGCCGACCCATTTTCCTCGATCATGCGTCGATTCATGAGAGATTGTTGTCGGCGATCGTGGTGGTTTCTGCTATGAGCTCAACGAGTGTTTCTCCCAGTGCCTCAACGCGATGCGATACGATATCGAGCGCCTGGAAGGCCGTGTTGTCATCGGCGGCCCCGGTGCCCCTTCGATCATCAATGCGCGCTCGCTGCGGCTCGATGGCGTACGTTGGTGGGTAGATATCGGGTTTGGGGACAGTACCCTTGGTGCCATTTGAATCTCGATGATCATGGTGAACAGTCTGACGGTCGTTCGGTGTATCGCATCGATGCGGCGGATGAATTCCTCGAGATCTCTCGTCAATTCGAGCCCAAGAAGTGGACGAAGGTGCTGAAGCTGAAGCTGACACCGCAGCACTGGGAGGCTTTGCTGATCGATGTCAGTGGCAGCAGGACTCAGCAAATTCTACTTTCGTGCGCAAACGTGTCTGCACGCGAGCGACTCAGAGCGGTCGGATCACCCTCGCGGGCAATACGTTGAAATGTGTAGAGGGTGAGACGGTGGAAATTGCGATTGAAGAGGGCAAGTACGCCGCTGTGTTGACCGAACATTTTGGTATGACCATGGGAAATCCCACTGGGATCAGACCCAACCATGACTGACACGGACGCTCAATACAGCGATCGTGCCAATGTGGAATTTCAAAAGCATGGGCGGCTGTCTGTAGAGCCCGCGGATACACAGATCATCGTGGTCTCTGCCAAAGAGAGTTTTCGCAACATGGCAAGAACACTGCCAACGCCCGAAGACGACGTCCTGGAGATCGGTTGCTCGAGCGGAGAGGCGACACAACAACTCGCCAGGACGGGTGCCCGAGTCCATGCTGTCGACAAGTCCTCGTCTTGTGTTGAGAAGCTCCAGGACGAACTGCGGGGGCACGAGCAGGTCGACGTCGCCTGTCTCGATGGGAGAAATATCCCGGGCCTGGCAACCCTCGCGCCGAATCCGACGATCATCTTCATCGATATCGGTGGGGATGCACAGCTCGACCTCGTGGCGCTGCAACTGCGTCTCGTGATGCGAGCCTTTCGTCCACACACGATTGTTGTGCGAAGCTTCGAGATGGCGACGCTGTCGTCGCTTGTGGCACAGGTCGAGCCACCGCAGCTGTCGGGACTACATCCTTCCGAGCGTCCCCTGGGTGTCGACATGCTCAGCAATCTCCTGGATCTGTCGACTAGTACCAGTTCGGATACGAGGTGCTTTGCCGCCAACAGGCTGGGTGTCATATCAGAGGAAGCGGCGCATATCCGTTTGCGGGAAATGCTGAGAGATCCTCACAAGCAAGTACGGCGAGCTGCCGAACGGGCCTCGCAGAAGTTTGCCTCAGCGAATCAGGATGTCACAAACGAATGAAGTCTCCACGAAGGTCCAAAGCGAAACCCGGCAGGCGACAGTCCGCCCCGCCCTCGACTCAGCGACCAGCTTCTCGCGGCGCAGGCGCCAAGCGATCGACCAAGGAAACCCCTGGAAGAAAGCCGACCCCTGGCAGACCTGCTAAACCTGGCAAGAGCAGCGGACCCGCAAAGCGGAACAAGCAGTCTGCGGACAAGCCAAGTCTCTGGGTCGGTGCGGCACTGCCCGGACTCGAAGATCTGCTGAAGTCAGAACTTGATGGCCGCTTCAGAGACAATGTCACCCACGTTCCGCATAAACGAAGGGGCGAGTGCCACTTTCTGTATGGTGGCCGTTCACGCGCGTTGCTGTCACTGCGCCTGTGCCATGTCCTGTCGCTGCGCCGAGATTTTCGTGTCGCTCGACCACGAACACTGCTGTCGCCGGAGCATCTGGCTGCCATCGTGCAGGATCTGAAGATGGTGATGGAGATGACTCCCTCCGACAAATTCAGTGGCCTTCGCCTGGATGCTGCCGGATCTGACTCACCGACAATGCAGCGGCTCGGATCACAAGTCGCAGAAAAATTGTCTCTGCCTTTTGACAATGAGACGGCGGATCTCGTGTTAGCCCTGCGTCCCGGCGAAGAGGTCTGGGAAGTGCTGAGCCGAGTCGGCAATCGACCCCTGGGAACACGAACCTGGCGCAAGGTCGACTATCGCGGCAGTCTCAGTGGTACCGTCGCGGCTGCTCTCGTTGAGCTTTCTTCTCCGGCACCGGGTGATCGATTCCTCAATCTGATGTGTGGTAGCGGCTCGATCCTGATCGAACGACTCAAGTGGGGCAGAGCAGGTGCGATGGTGGGGGTCGACAATGTCCCCGCGGCCCTCGACGCGGCGAAGAAAAATTCTACTGCTGCCGGCATGCGTGATCAGATCCAACTGATGCAGGCTGATACAAGGAACCTGCCCTTTGCAGACGGAAGCTTTGACAGACTCTGTGTGGACCTGCCGTGGGGGCAGAGCGTCGGCTCACGCGAGACCAACATCTCACTGTACAGGGACACCTTTGTCGAAGCGCACCGCATCTGTCGACGGCGTGGCAAGTTCGTCGTTCTGACTCAGGATCACCGATCCCTTGATGCCCTGGAAGGGGTCGTCGAGCGGGGATGGAGGTTGCTTGGAGAGCGAAGTTTCACGCAGAGAGGTTTCCGCCCGCGTTGTCGCGTCTATGAGAAAACTGATTCGTAGCGAGGGACAACGACCCATTGATCTCGAGGATTTGCGGTCACTCGATGTGGGAGCTACATATTCGCCCGAGGCACTTGTCGACAGATCTCTGAAAGCAGCTCGATGAATGATCAGAGCGAGGACGGAATGAGAGATCGCGTTCTGGTGCCACGAGCGGACTTCTGCCTCTGCGGCAGACGGGACCCACAAGCGACTACAAGATCTACGGCGCGCCTGGCGCCGCACCACCCCTGAGAAACATCAATGTCCGCTACGCCAATGGTAATACGGAGACGATCGTTCGCTCCGCTGTAGACGGCTCCTTCGCGATGATCCGCGGCAGGGCGGCAGGGGTCGTGACGATCACATCTGGACACGAGATTGTGGCGACGACCGGTTTCAATCCAGCCTCTCCTGACTGGGGCGCCGGTACTGAGTAAAATACGACTCGAAATGCGGTGGACGACACTTCGGGGCTCAGCAGTGATGGTTTACATTCGAATGAGTTGGGGCACGATGTAATCGCTCAGCGGCTACGGTCCGTCATTGAGAGCGCCCTGGCGTCCACCCTCTGACAGTCGGTTCTAAATGGGTCTCTACAGCAAATACATCCTGCCGAAGCTCATCCACGCCGCGTGCAGCGGCGAGTCGAATGCGCTGCAACGTCGCAAGGTTGTGCCTCTTGCACATGGTGACGTACTGGAGATCGGCATTGGCACAGGGCTGAATCTGTCGTACTACGATGCGCAACGTGTGACGCGTGTTGTCGGTGTCGATCCGTCACCGCAGATTACGAAACTGGCACAGCAGGCGGCGGATGAGGCGCCCTTCGACGTGCAGTTCATCGGCTTGCCCGGCGAGGAGATTCCTCTCGATGATGCGAGCGTCGATACGGTGCTGATGACGTATACCTTGTGCAGCATCCGAGACACACAAGCAGCTCTGCAACAGATGGCGCGTGTGCTGAAACCGGGTGGCGCCCTCATCTATTGTGAACATGGCGCGGCGCCGGAACCAAGTGTTCGCCGTTGGCAGGGACGGTTGGGGGCGCTGTGGGGTCGTCTCGCCGGTGGATGTCACCTCAACCGCGACATCCCGCAACTGATCGAGCAGGGCGGCTTCGTTTTGGACAATCAACATCAGGGCTACATTCCCGGATGGCGTCCGGCGTCTTTCAACTATTGGGGTACAGCTACTGCAGGCTGATGCTTGAGCTTGAGGAGAAGAGACAATATGGCAGATCCAGGGACGTGGGTCTGGTGGGTTCGCATGATGTCACGGGCCTGTACGAAGAATACAAGCAGAGTGGCGCAAAGATCGTTCTACCACCAACGAACTATCCCCATGCCCTTGAGATGCATGTCGAGGATCCCGATGGGCACGTCCTGCGTTTCGTTTCGGTTCGGGGCCCGTCGAGGATCAGCCATACGAGGAGATGTAGGCCTAGTCAGGATGAAACGAGCCGAGTCCTACGCTCGATCCGAGTCCTACGCTCGATCCGAGTCCTACGCTTGAGCCGGGCAGCCAGATCCGGGTGAAGGGGATCGAACCGAACATCTGGGTCGAAGGTGATTTCGTGCAGGCCACGGCAGATAGCTTCATCATGCACGACGCTTTCACCGGTCTGTCCATCTGTTCGTAGTGGGTCCAGATCAGTCCGCTGGGCCTCGTCCGTCCGTCAGTGGCCGGCCCCAGACCTCAGCGGGGGACATGAAGGAATTGTTCGGATAGCCCACGTCAAGAAATTGTAAAACGTACACGTACGGACAATTCTATCTGAGCGATCAACTGTTTTTTGGTTGTCGCGTAAGTCGGAGGCATAGAAAAAGGGGCAAGATCGTCATGACCTGCAGGGCCGCCATGTAATCGGCATGGTCGATACCGAGAGTGGCGATGTGCTCAAAGGACAGTCCGCCGAACAATCCACCGAGGGCACCGCCGATGGCGGAGGCATAGATCACGACGGCGAAACCCTCGCCCTGCAGTTCGTCCGGCACAGCATCGACCATGACGCGCGACTGGCCCATCTGCAGGCCCGCCTCCAGGGCACCCCAGGCCAGGTGCAGAATCGCCGCCCAGATAAGCAGCGACCAGGAACCCTCAGGTAGCCAGAGCCACATGGCGGCGAGCAGAACAATGCTCGCCAGGGGTAGGCGCAAGGCGAGGCGTGGTCCACGTCGATCGACGAGTTGGCCCCAGAACCAGAGGGTCGCCAACTGTCCTACTGCGAGAAAGGAGGTCATCCAGACGAATTGCGACACGGGCATGCCACGCTCTGTGAGGACGATGACCCAAAAGGGGAAGCTGGCGCTGTGGAGGAAGACGCGGACCCCGAGATACAGGCAGAATTGCCGAATGGCAGGCACAGCGATGACTTGCCGAACCCGTCGCCAGAGACTGATCTGTGTCGGCGGCATGGGCCGCTCCGGTATGGCGCGAATCCACCATGCCGCGAGAAGCAGTACGATGACACCCATGCCGAAGAGGGGGGCAAATCGTGTCGGTTCCGGGCGTTCGCCGAGCCAGCTGCCGACGGCGATGGGAAGAGCCAGTTCCAACAGACGCTGGAAGGACCGCATGCGACCGAGGAACTCTCCCAACGAACCAGCACTCGTGACATCACGAATCAGCGGCCACCAGGCGGCATTGCCGATCTGCTGCAGCGCGCCGCGTAGGGCGACGACGAGAATCGTCGCCCAGATTGCGCCTTCGCCGGCGATGCCGAGAGCTGCCGCCAGTGCGAGTCCCGCTGTGACGGGGGCAGCCAGCAGCCGACCCCACAGCATGATGCCACCTTTGCCCGTGTGGCGCATGAGTTCCGCACCACCCAGACGCCCGATCTTGTCGAGCTGCATGAAGGTCGCCAGCATCCCCACGTGGAAAGGCGTGGCACCCAGACTTAGCAGGAAAAGAGCCCCCGTCGAGCCGACGAGAGCATTGTTGGCGGCCCCCGCCAAGACGTAGCGGATCAGAGCAGCCTGACCACGACGAAGATCACCGGCGCTCAGCGGCTCGTTTGGCTGTTGAATGGGGGACTCAGTCAAAAAGGGTGGGCTCGCCCTCTTCGTTGCGCACAACGGAATTCTTGATCTCCTCCTCCTCTAGCTCGACTTCGACATCATATTCATCTTCTGCTACATGGTTGGGCAGTTTCTTGCGTGCCAGTATCAGCAGATCCTCGAGGCTCACCTTGCCGTCGAAGATGGAGCGTACAAGGCGGCGTATAGGATGGCAGACCTCGTCCCATCCCTCCACCGCAAGATGCGGATCGAGCTCGAGCCGATTGCACCCATCGCGCCAGGTGCTGGCTGGAAAACGGCTTTCGGACTGGACACGAGCCAGTCCGTGGGACGTGGCCTTGGACATGAGGGTGCCCGATAATTGCGGCTGTGGTTTCGGCGCCCGGAGAGTGGCGCTTTCGTGGGAGAGTGCTCTGACGTTGGTCGAGGTGACCCGTCATCAGGGGGGCTGGTCAGTATAAACGCCGACGATGCAGTTGTCTACGTGCCGATTCGGTCCTGACGCCCGTCAGGAGAACGCATGCGGAATCGCTGCAGGAGTCTGTGGAATCTGACGTCATCGAGGGGTGCCTCGGCGCGAAAGAAGAGATGACTGCCGCAGTGGCAGTCAGAGGAGCCGAATCCGTCGACTGCCGCTGCGGCGTACTGAGACATCGCCTGAGTCAGGTCGCACTCCTGCCGTTCAGATGCCCTGATGGGCAACGCGGTGACATCGTCGGCTACCTGCCGCAAGTAGTCGATATGCCAGTGCTGGCGCTTGCGCCGCCGCAGGTGTCGTTCGACGCGTTTGGTCAGGTTGGCCATGGCAGAGCCGACATAGATATAGAAACCTGCCGCAAAATGATGTTCACCAAGTTGACCGATCGAGACCGTTTGCGATTGCCGTAGATGCAGCAACAGCAGATAAGCCCCCGTGTCATGGACCTGCTCTGCAAGGAAATTCCACGGGATCCGCACCGGTGTCACCGTTGGCGCCAAAGCCAGGTCACGGCTCCAGCCAATAGCGACTGGCAAGACGCGAAGTCGATCTCGAATGCTCAGAAAGGTTCGGGAGAAGGCGAGGTCTGTGTGATAGTCCGGCATGAACCAGCGAATCCGCGAACTGTGAACGACGAAGAGGACGACGGGTCGTTCGTCACCGGTATCGAGCTCGGCGAGCTCTTCAAGATGACGTCGACCGCGCTCGGTGACGGCATCGGGGAACATGGCGACGTCCTTGCCGCCAAAGAGGGTGCAGGCTTTCACTTCGACGAGAAGTCGTCGTCGACCCAGTGCCAACTGCAGATCGAAACGACTATGACCGACGCGAACCTCGCGTCGATCGACGTGCCATCCCTTCAAACCCGGCACAAGGCCCTGATCGATCAGATGAGCGGCGACGTCGTTGGTTCGGTGGGTGTCGAGGAAGATCGATTCGCCGTCGGCCGTGTCACAGGCGACGCACGTCCAGCGCGTGCGTCGCTCGATATGGTCGGGGACACGAGTCAGCGTGACGGGCGTGACACCGGGGAAGAGCAACTCATCCATGCGCCCCGGATTGGCGACGAAGGCTTCCACCGTGCCGTATCGCGGCAGACGGCAGCGCATGATGAAGCGGTTGGGACGCTCGACGAACGTGCCATGAAACAATGGCGTCTCGCCGAGCGGGCGATAGGGCTCGCTCACCCGAAGATTCAGCCGAAACGCAAACTGAACAGGTCCGCATCTTCCAGGACAAAGCGCAAGCGAATCGTCCTACCCGCCAATGACGACACGTCTGTTCCTGCTGACCAGCGGGCGGCATCGTCGATTGCGTCGCCATACAGGTGCTGTGCGTCATCGAGTGCAAAGCCTGGTATCGGTTGGCCCTCGCCGTCCTGAATCTCCACGCGAACAGAGCCGGCAGCGGACGTGGAGTAGTTGAGAAACAGCTGCTCGCCTTCAAACGTGACGGGAGGCGTCAGAGCCTCACCGTATACATCTGCACTTAGAGAAGCGAAACCCCAGGGACGGACGGTGACGCGACGCAGACGATTGTCATTCCATCCATAGTGATCGGATATATACATCGACCACTCACCGTCGCCGGTGACGATGATTCCCACGGCCGTTGTCTGGTTTCGGTGCGTCCAATTGCGCGGATCGCGTCCGGGACGAATCCATGCCTGACGGAAGGTGCGGTCCCAATGAACGCCATCACGACTACTCATGAATACAGCGTCGGACACACCATCGCCGGGATAGTCCATGCCCTGGGTGTCGAGAGTCCGCTGCGGCAGAAAGCGCATCGGAAAAGACAGCAGAATATGCTCGGCACCAGGGCAGGGGACGGTGGCATTGGTGTAGAACTGCTCCAGCGGCACACCGTCGGCGTATTGATGCGGCACAGGATCGGTCCAATTCACGAAGTCATCAGATGTGCAGCTTTGAATGGCACGTACCCGTTCACCGTCGATCTCTTTGAAATAGCGACTGAACAAGCGATACGTACCGGCGACGGAATCCCACATGGGCACGTTCACCGAATCAAAGGCACCGGAAATCTGCAGGGGATCCTCCTGCAAGCGATTCCAATGCAAGCCATCTGCGGATGTGAAACCAAAGAGGCGATCTCGTGAGCCACCGCCGACGGCCTTGAAGCGCGTCGTCGGATCTATGTTGGGATTGTCATCCACGAGGACACAGAAATTGTGCGCCTCCACTCCCTGCCAGACCGTATTCGGCGCGACACCGGGTTTGTGATCTGTGGGGCCCTCAAACAGGTTGAGGTTCGGTCTGTGGAAGTGCACACCATCATCGCTGATCGCCACATTGCAGGTCTGCTCCTGTCGATGGTCAGCGGCCTCAGCGCCGATGGGGTAGTAGCCACGGTAGTAGAGAAACAAGCCACCATCACGGTCATCGATGAGGTTGTAACATGCCGTACAGGCATTTTCATGTGGTGGCTGCGCGACGAGTACATCGCCGCGCAAGTCGGGGGGCTGAAGTCGTTGCTGTGCGCCATCGAGACGATCGATGAGCAAATTGTCGACAAACATTTCGCGTCGCTGACCAAGTGCCAGAACAGCGGACATGCGCAAGGCTCCTATGTGGGCAGTTCGTGTCCCAAGAACCGCATCAAGTCAGTGACGAAGCGATAGGTGACGCCCCAAAGCAAGGGGCGCCCCGGCCCCAACACATCCAAAGCGGGGAATTGCCGCTCTTCTGAGCGGCGTCGCAGCGTGTGTACGACGCGCCGCTGAGGATCCAGCAAATCGGCAACGGGCGTCCAGAACACATCAACAACCTCCGACGACAATGTCGGTGTTTGGACCTGCCGTGTCGCATAGACACAGGCCGCCACCGTGATCGGGACGACATGGCCGGTCATGTCATCCAGCCGGCCGAGGCGCTCAGCAGGGTCGAGGCTCCAGCCAATTTCTTCGTGCGTCTCGCGCTCAGCCGTATGGTGGATATCCGTATCATCAGGCTCAACGCGTCCTCCTGGGAAGGCGAGATCTCCGGACCACGGGTCCCCGTCGCGTGTGGCACGCTCGATAAACAGCAAACGGATGTCATCCGTCTCAGGATCATCCTTCAGTTCATGGAAGATTGCTGCCACAGCCGCTCGCGGGGCGTCGTCCTGTTGAGCGAGGCGGGGAGTGTGCGTGTGCAGCGCAGCACGAACAGTGGCCAGGTCAGACATCAGCGTGGCGACAACACAGACAGGGAGACACGCTGGCGCAGCTGAATCTCATTGTGTCGATCGCGGATCTGCATCTCCAGCATGGGAGGGCTGACGGACCAGTCAAATTCGATGAGTCCGAAGTGCAGATCGTGATACACCTCGCCGAGGCGATGACGATTCGGTTCACCGCGAAAGCTGCGCCAGCTGTTTGTCATGCCGCTGGAGGTGATGTCGTACAGGGGGTAGCCGACGGCGTCGGCATCAAGGCGAGAGATCTCGGCGATGTGACGATCGCCACTGACAAAGACAACGCCCTGTGCCCGTGTGCGACGGATCAAGTCGAAGAGCCGTTGACGGGCCCGCGGAAAGTTCGCCCATTTCTCGTATTTGTGTTCTTCTGGAATGACCTGAATGCTGGAAACGATGAGATGCACCTGGGCATCGCTGCCGGCCAGTTCCGCTTCGAGCCATGCACGCTGTTGGGCACCCAGAATCTCGGTGTCCTTCCCCGGTTCCTGACGATGATAACGCGTATCGAGGAGAATGACCTTCACCCGCTGTCCGGGTGGGCCATAGACGTGGGTGCGATAGACCCCGGCCCGCTGTCGCCGCGGATCGTCGTCGTCGACGTCGAGAAAATCCAACAACAACTTCTGGCTGCGTTGTCGCTGCGGATACTCAAGACCGCCATCGTTGACACCATAATCATTATCGTCCCAGGTGCCAATCACCGGACAGGTGGCGACGAGGCGAGCATAGTCGGTTCTTGCCGCTTGCAGGGAATAGATCGCGCGCATCAGATCCATATCCTCTGTGCCGGCATACACGATGTCTCCTGTCCAGATCCACAGATCCGGATCGGTGGCGACAATCGGCTCCCACAGGGGTTGATCGGCATTGTGTTCACTACATGACCCGAAGGCGATTCGCGTCAACGCGGCAGCAGCGGTTTGCTCGCTATGCGTCTGCGTCGCCACAGACAAGACCACGACGGCTCCCAGGATGCCACGGAAAATATCCAGTTGGCGCATATACCCTCTACCGCGCCAACGTGCGGGCGACGAAGTCACCGAGTCCCACGGCGCACAGGCACACGACCAGGTGGCCCCCAACGTGAGCGAGGGCGGCGAAGGTTAACCCCGCTCGTGTCATGGTCAACGTTTCGAAGGCAAAGGCTGAAAAGGTCGTAAAACCGCCCAGAACGCCGACAAAAAGGAAAAGTCGCAGCATAGGAAAAATGCTGATCTGTCGACCTTCGATCCAGCCCCCCAAGGCACCGATCGCAAGACAACCGACGACATTGACCGCAAGGGTTCCATAGGGGATCTGGCCGGTGGGTAGGAGTCGCTGAACCCATGAACCCACACAATAGCGGCCAATGGCCCCGACAAATCCACCCAGTCCCACCCACAGCAACTGCATCAAAAACCTTCCTTCAAAAAATGGAATTGTAAAGGGTAGTATAGGAAGAGGGATTGGGTCTTTCGTCAACGGCCATGATTGTAGACTTTCTTGTGTTACAGTGGTGTGCCCACCTTGTCGAAGATGAGGAATGACGACAGAAACCGACATAAGCGCAGACAGCTCAGGCAGCGATGAAGAGGCGCAACAGATTTTTGCCCTCCTGATTCAACAGGACGGCAAGACGGAGACGACACTGGCGTCACCCAGCTGATGAGTTATCGCTATGGGCTGACCGTCGAGGCGGCTGGAGATTTCATTCAGGCGGCAACGATCATTCGTCGTCATGGGCGTCGGATTCGCTGTGTCTTCGTGATTCAGGAGAAGGGGATCTCTGTTCGCACCACGGTGCCTGCTCTGAGTCTGGCCGGTACGATCCCGCTATTTCTCGTGTTCCCTGGACATGTCTGCAACGACATGAAAGCTGCCATCGCCGCGATGGAGGGTGTGCATCTGTGTCGATGGGAGTTGGCCTTCGCCAGTGGCGATGAATCTCTGCAGCGCTCGATCGGTGAGGCTATGGCTAGCATCGACGTGTCTGCCCTCGTCCTCGACGACGGTGATATGGAGAAGAAGGTCAAGGACCGTCTCGGGCGACTCGATACACTGCCGACCTTGCCTGCTGTCGTGCTCCACATTATGCGGATCATATCCGATCCCAAGGCGACGATCGCGCAGCTGGAAGAATTGCTGATGCGCGATTCGGCGATCGTGATGAAAGTCATGCAGATCGCCAATTCGCCGTATTTCATGGGGACATCCCGCGCCGGACAGCGGTGGACTCTGCAAGAGGCCGTCGTGCGACTCGGCGTGAAGAAGATAGGCACCATCGCTCAGCAGATTGCGCTCATCAATACCTTCGTGCGTCCTGAAGATTCCGAATTCGATATCGAACGCTTCTGGCAGCATTCCGTGGCGACGGCCATGATCGCTGACCGTTTGCTGGAGGAAGAAGGTGTCACTCCACCTGAAGAAATCGACTTCAACGACTACTGGATGGCCGCCCTGTTACACGATTGCGGCAAGGTCGTGCAAGGATTCTTCTTCAGCGATTATTTCGAGCGGATCGTGCGCACGATGGACGCCAAGACCGTTTTCTCCCAGGCCGAGGAAGAACTCGGCGGCGCCATCACCCATGAGTGGATTGGCGAATTGTTGCTGAAAAAGTCCGAGATGCCCACCCATATCACACGTGCGGTCGGTCTGTACCACGCGCTTGGAGAGCGCACAGCCCCCTTGACCGGGCTTGTGCACATTGCCGACAACATGGCAAAGGAAATGGGGCTCGGGTTGCGTGAAGAGGAACCGACCAACTACGACTGTGACGTTCTCAAGATGTTTGGTATGAAACGGGAATCTGCACGCGAGGTGGTCAGCAATCTGTCGAGTATGGTGAAGGTGGAAGTGCGGCGCCTACTCAAGGAATGCATGAGCTGATCTCGTCGATTAATCGTGTGACATGAGGATGCTCCGCGACAGATCCTGAACGATTTCTTGGTGAAGAAGAGGCGCGCACAGTCGTGTTCGCTAACGGTCGTGCCGATGTATTCACTGAAAGTATTCACTGAAATTGTCCCCTATCGAACCAGATTTTTTCCCCGCGAGCCCTTCGAATATCCGGACGATAAGAGTCGAGCCACCCGTGCCCACTGCGAACGTTGTATCGAGATGCCCGCCCCGACGGCCCGTGGGCTGCGGATTCTGCGTACGCGTAGAACAGTTGGCGCGGCCAGTGGAGAAGTTGTCCGCAGGGGACCCGGCCGAGGAGGATACTGCGTGAGTGCTGGTGACGGTGGCCGGCGTCAATTCTTCCGGCAACTCGTCGACCGCACGTTGGGTCAGGCTGCTGACTATGTCGGCGGCCAGGTGGATGGACTGGTTGGTCGTCAGCGGCAGCGATTGCGACCGCCCGGAGCGATTGCCGAGGTCAACTTCCTCGATACGTGTTATCGCTGTGGTAACTGCGTCGATGTGTGTCCCGCAAAGGCGATTCAGCACACGAAGGGTGAGTCGGATGAGCTCAATGGCACCCCCGTCATCTTCGCTGACAGCCAGCCCTGCCTGGTGTGCGATGGTCTCGAGTGTATGTCAGCCTGTCCCTCGGGGGCACTGCAGATCACGCCACGGGCGCAGATCCGCATGGGACTCGCCCGCATCGACCACGAGCCCTGTCTGCGGACGACGGGAGAACTGTGTACCGAATGCGTCGATACGTGCCCGGAAGGTGAGCGCGCCCTGCGCTTTGATGCACAGGGCGCCGTCGAGGTGATTGCAGAGGGTTGTATCGGTTGTGGCGTGTGCCAGTGGCGGTGTCCTTCACAGCCCAAGGCGATTGTCGTCCTACCGCGTTAGTACCTGAGGGGCGGTTGGCATCTGGGCGAACAGATCGCACTGATTCGTTCGTCTTCCTACACGACTCCCAACGCCGCCTGATGACGCGTATAGACTTCCCATGCTGGCACCGCTACATTGGTGGGCTGGCGGCCACCCTGCGTCTTCATCTGGCGGCCACAAGTGCATCTGCCACAAGCATCCATGGCCTCTGCACAAGTATCCGTGGCTCTCTGCCGGCATGGATCATCCATGGGACCATCCCGGACAACTCTTGGGAAGATATGGGTTGCCTTACCGGACATATAGGTCCGATGATCGCAAGAATTCCGTGGCGCACGCGACTGGCGGCGACTATGTTATACGCCGATCTTCCGCATCTCCGAGAGTATCGTCGCCCGGACACACCGGGGACCGTGGTTGCAGCCGGCTTCCGCTCTACTGAGTATCGATCGATCCAGTCTGACGTAAGCGTTCTGCACCCGTATCAACCACCCAACCTCGCAGTTGCGGAAAGGTTACGTACGCATGGCAGATCGCCAGACCGGAACAGTCAAGTGGTTCAACGACGCGAAGGGCTTTGGATTTATCCAGACCGAGAGCGGCGACGTTTTCGTCCATCACTCCGCTATCCAGTCCGAGGGCTTCCGCTCCCTCGCCGAGGGTCAGCAGGTTGAGTTCGACCTCGTCCACGGCCAGAAAGGCCCAGCCGCCGAGAACGTCACGCCCGTCTAGAACGTCCGGTACCGCTTTGCGGAGAGCGGCGGGTACATCCCGCCGCTCTCTTTTTTTTTGCCACAGCACCTACAGCCAGGAGTCGCATGAAGGTATCGGTCAGCAATCTTGCCGGTGAAGCCACCGAAGAGGATCTACGCCAGTTGTTCGAGTTGTTCGGTTCCGTCACGTCCGTGACGATGCATCGTTCTGGTGCTCGTTGCATCGTGGACATGCCAAGTCGTGCGGCCGCCAAGGAAGCAATCTCCGGATTAGCAGGTCAGGAGCTACTTGGCCACGAGATGGAAGTCGAGGTGGCAAGAGAACCGGGCAAGGGTGGAGCCGGTGGCGCCCGAGGCGGTCGACGGCGAAAGCGACGCTGACTGGTGGTCGCTCCTTAAGCGACTGCAAACCTTTCGCACCCACTTCAGCACCACCCCGATACCGTATACTTGATGGCTGACTGTCAGTCACTTCAGGAGAGCAGATGCCCTACTTTGTTTACGTATCCCTCAGCAACGAAGATCGTCTCAACATCTACTCGTTGGATCCCGAGACGGGCGCCCTCGATTCACACGCCATCGTCGCCGTCGGAAATGGTCCCGGCCCCATGTGTGTCGATCCACTACGACGGTTTCTCTATGTCGGTCTCCGCGGTGGTCGCCAAGCGGCTGCTTTTCGCCTCGATAAGGGCAGTGGTCGCCTGGCTCCTCTCGGTACGGCTCCGCTGGAATCGGATCCTGCCTTTATTTCCACCGACAACACGGGTCGCTTCCTGTTCAGTTCCTACTATCGCAATGGCATGGTCGCCGTTCACCCCATTCGCCGAGACGGTTCGGTCGACACACCGGCGATTCAGACGGTAAAGACGGCCGATCACGCCCATTCGATTCAGGTGGATGGCTCCAACCGCTTCGTGTTCGTGCCTCACACATTGTCACCGAATGTGGTCGCACAATTTCGGTTCGATGAGAAGACGGGGCGTCTGTCATCGAACCCGGTTGAGCCACGGCTCGCCTTTCCTGAGTTGCAGGGGCCGAGACACCTCACATTCCATCCGGCGATGGACATGGTGTATTTCGTCAACGAGAATGGCTCGAGTGTCACTGCGTGCAATTTCGACACCGAACAAGGGACCCTGACGCCCTTCCAGACGATCTCTACCTTGCCCGCTGGTTTCGAGGGCGAGAATGCATGCGCCGAGATTCGGATTTCACCTACGGCCGAATACGTCTATGCTTCGAATCGAGGCCACGATTCGATCGCCGCCTTTTCTGTCGATGGCTCGACGGGGGCGCTCGAACTCATCAGCCACACGCCGACAGAGGCGGGCCCCCGTTCCTTCGACATCGATCCTGATGGCGCGTATCTGATCGTGGCCGGGCAAAATTCTGGCAAACTGGCTACCTATCGGATCGACGATGAAACAGGTCATCTGACTGCGCTGCAGACGCTCGATGTCGGTGGCGGCCCCATATGGGTGATGGCTCTCGATCTGGGCTAAATCGTCCCACACAAGCATCCTGCACGGCCCACTGGAACCAGCTTCCGGTGGGCCGCTGTCGTTCTGGCCCAACATGCTGATTCCAACATGCTGCTCAGAGTGGTGATCTTCCTCACCAAGGCAAATGGGTAAATCTGCCGATCATCATGGGTCTGCTCATTCCTATCGTCCTCGTCACGGCCACTGTGATGGCGGCCGTGATGACCGGCCGCCGCCTGAGGGCGCCATCAGGCTGTGTAGATAAGGGATTCGGCTTGGGTCGGGTCTCTTTTTTCTTTCTATCTCGACCTACTCTCGTCGGAATTCGGGAATTTTCTTGACCCGGTTTAAGATCATATATACATATGTGCAGTAATGACATTCACTCATCTACATACTCATTCGTCGTTTTCGTTTCACGCCGGCGTCTCCAGTGTCCATGACATCGTGGGGAGAGCGAGGGACCTGGGGATGCCGGCCGTGGGACTTACCGACACCGATCGTATGTCGGGGCTTATTCTGCACTACGAGGCTTGCCATACCGCCGGCATTCGCCCCATTCTCGGTGTCGAATTGACCGAGCCGCGGCTGGGCGAGGTCCTGGCCGCTGAAGCACGCAATCGCTGCCACGGTATGGGCACCGGCCATCACCGTGGGCGACATCCCGCCACCGCCGTCGATGCGGCCGAACTCGCCCCACGCGCCGATGGTGCCGGCAGTCACCGGCGCGGACGACTCGTTCTGCTGGCCCGCAATGCCGAGGGGTATGCCGAACTGTGTGACGTGGTCACTCAGCGTCACCTCATGGCGGATCAATTCAGATTCGAAGATGTTTTCTCGCGTGAGTGGCCAAATATGTATCTGCTGACGGCGTCTCCGGGGCTGCTCGGGACATTGGCGGCGACACCCAATCGCGCCAGCGCCTGTACGGAGAGCTTGTCCATCACAGCGCCGACAGCCGCCGTCGAAGCCGGCAATTGGAAGCCGTTGCTGGTGCTCTCGGCGTGCCACTGGTAGCCAGCAATGACTGCTACTTCCTCGATCGCGACGATGCCTCGACCCACGAGATCCTTACCGCCATCGGTCTCAACTCGACGGTGTCGCGATTGCGTCCGGGGGAATGCGCGCCCCCGGACGCCACATTCCGCTCAGCCTCCGAAATGCAGCACGCCTTCGATTCCCATCCAGTTGCCCTGGCTAACAGTATGCGGCTGGCCGAGGAGTGCGGCGACATCAAACTCGATCTCGGCAAGTGGATCATGCCTCGCGTCGATGTGCCAGCAGGTTACACGCCGGAGAGTTGTCTGGCCGAACTGGCGTGGGCGGGCTGCGAACGCCACTATGCGGGCAAACCCGAGGCAGCGCGGGCACGGCGCATTCAGCAGATGGAGCTGGAGACGATCGAAAAACTCGGGTATCCATCGTATTTCCTGATCGTGAAAGAGATCCGCGACTGGGCGAACGAGCGCTTCGCCACGGGCTATCGTCAGCCTACCGATTGCACGATTCTGCGCGGAAGCGCCGCCAACAATCTGACCTTCTACAACATCGGTGTCAGTGATCTCGATCCGATTCGCTACGATCTCTACTTCCAGCGTTTTCTCAACGAAGATCGCGCCTCACCACCCGACGCCGACCTTGACTTCGGCTGGGACGAGCGC
>Ga0114999_10001494_pt1 | contig 32482 bp, 36 predicted proteins | sample ArcticOcean_MG_C_3_FD_89820 | JGI IMG/M metagenome (GOLD analysis project Ga0114999, IMG submission 89820) | Marine microbial communities from western Arctic Ocean - ArcticOcean_MG_CB8_126 | ecosystem: Environmental > Aquatic > Marine > Oceanic | place: Arctic Ocean: Canada Basin | collected...
AATTCTTCAATTTTTGATTCGGAAATACCGTATTGTCTTTTTTGTAAATTTTCTACTTTTATTGTGTAAAGTATGTTGTATTGGGCTGCCTCACACAGGGATTTTGCCTCAGAACTGATATTTTCATTCACATATGTGATTAAAATGCATGATTTCAAAATTATCTCTAGTTTCTCTTGATAACTTTCTCAATATTCATGTTTAGAACAATTTCTCCAATATCGCTTGCATATTCCGCAATTCTTCGTATGTTTTCGGCAATTCTTCTTACTCTGAAAACCTCTTCAGAGTTCTTTGATTGTTCTAGGGCTTTTAGAACATCATCTTCATATTTTTTGATATTTTTTGATTCACTGATGGAATTTTCAGCCTCTAAATAGTTATTTTTGAATAATGCTAAACATGCATTATCCACAACTGTTAGAGCAAATTCATTCATTTTTTCAATACTGGTCATAATTTTACCTTTGATTGGTTTTTTGATATCTATAGCGTCTTGTGCCAACGTGACTGCATGGTCTCCAATTCTTTCTATATTTTTTACAATGACACGATATCCTAAACAATCTCTTGAATTTTTAAAACCCATTTCTTCAAGCATATGCTGATTTTCAATTGCTATTGTTAATTGTCTAATTATATAGAAACCAAATCTATCTACATCATCATCTGAATTTATGACTTCTTGTGCTAGTTCATCGTTGTTCTCTTTTAGAGATAGTAAAGCATCTGTCTGCATGGCTCTTGCCATTGATAGAATTCGCTTGAAAGCCCCATCAACTGATAATTCCATTAAATTGATCAACACCTGAATAGTTATTCCATCTGTAGAATCTGCTGTAATCTCTGAGCCCATTAGGACCTTTTTAACAGCATTTCTGATTGCAATTCTATGAGTTGGAGAAATTCGTGTACCTGTTTTTGGTTTTACATTGATTGTTTTTGAATTTAAAAAGTATAGCGCTATGAGTTTTCTAACTATTGTAGATTTGTCATCATCTGGTGAAATTATAAGATTAGAAGATTCGTCTCCTGAAGATCTTTCAAAATTAATTGGTTTGACTTCTAAAATTGTGTTTCCCTTTCTTACAACTGTTACTTGGTCTCCTTGTTTTAGACCTTGTTCTTTAATCCAATCTTTTGGTAATGATACAATGTAAGATGATTTTCCTGTAAACTGGATTTTTCTAATTTGACCCTTATCCGCCATAATCCGCATTACTATATAGAATTAATAAATATATGGTTTTTTGTTAAAAACATGTCTTTTTTTGTGTTCTATGTGTTTTAATGAAAATTTACTCTCATTTTGAGTGATTTTTCCCTCACAAAATGAACGTTTTAGTTACATTTTCTCTCTTAGACTAATATTTACGAAATAATTCTCAAGAACCATGGATAGATTTGAAAAAATTTCCCATTCAGTTGATGCATTATTTGGAAATGGAGTTTCAAAGAATATTCCAAAGGATATTGATTTCAAAATGTCAAAAAAGACCGGCAGAATTAGAGCTGTTTATCATAATGGTTTGTTATTTTTTACTCCACGTACAGATGGTGGAATTGCAATGTCTATTTACTGTGCTGAACTGTTTTCAAAAAATAAAAAATTCGTGGATGATTATTGTATTGAAGTTGATGCTGATTCAAAGCCTTTTGTTGAACGGGGAAAATCTGTTTTTTGCCAACATGTCAAAAAGTGTGGTTCAAAGATAGAAATTGGCTCAGACGTGCCTATATTTTTCAAAAAACAGATAATTGCAGTTGGAAAATCCATTCTTTCCTCAAATATGATAAAAACTCAATCTAGAGGTATGGCAATTAGAGTTCGGGATAGTTTAAAATCTCAGAATGATGGAGATGAATTATAATGATGGGTGGACGTGGCGGCAATCGAGAGATGCGAAGAATGATGGATAAAATGGGTCTAGACATGGAAGAGGTTCAAAATGTCCAAGAAGTAATAATTAAGACTGACAAAAAAGAGATCATAATTAGCAAACCATCTGTTACTGAAATGAAGGCTAAAGATAATTCAATATTTCAAGTAGTAGCTGAAAATATAGAGGAAAAAGAGTTAGAGGTACAAATTTTCAGCGATGATGATATTTCATTAGTAGCACAACAAGCTAATGTTGATGAAGAAGCAGCAAAAAATGCATTGGCAGAAGCTGAAGGTGATCTCGCAAGAGCGATCTTACTACTTACCACAAATTGAAGATTTTAATATTGGAGTAAGAGGAAAATATCAAAATGAGCCAAACAACCAAAGTTGATGGAATTATCAATTCCTTGTCCGAACTAGAATCTGAAATTGACTCTGTAAATCTTAGTTTGGCTGATATGAAAAAATCACTAAATTCTATTGCCCAAAAAGAGATTGATTCTCTTCTTGAACAGACTAGAAAAATGGCAACATCTAAAGCAGAATCTATAATTTCTGATTCTAAATCTAAAGCAGAATCTGAATCTCAAAAAATTAGTCAAAATGGTGAGTCAAAAATTACTGAGATTCAGCAAAATATTGATTCAAACTTTGATACGGCAGTGGATGGTGCTGTATCTACAATTCTAAAAGCCTAAATTTTCTAGTTTACTTATCACAACACAATCTATAGTTTCAGAGAAATTTTTGACAAATTATGTAGAAAAGTTACTCCCAAAAGTACTAAATTTATTGAAATAACATCTAAAGCATTATTCATATAGAAAATGTAAAAATTGGAATCGCTACAGAGTATGGCAAACCATATTTCAAATTATCTAAAATTTTCAAGGAGTTATCTATCCCATTTGATTCAATATTGCCTAGTGAAATTGATGATTTTGATGGAGATCTGATAATTACTACTGAAAAGGAGGCCCCAAAACATATCTCAATACCTATGTTGTTTGATGAAATTATTAGTAAAGATCCAATTGTTGTAAAGGGAATAATTACTAAAATGCTTAATTCATCTACTAACTCTAGCAAGATAGTTCTAGGAATTGATCCTGGTGAACGAATTGGTGTTTCTGTTACCTATTTAGAAAATGAAATTGCAAGAGCATTTTTTGTCTCCTTGGATAAATTAATCACATACTTAATCTCAATCCTAGCTGAATTACCAGCTTCTAGAAAGATTGTGAAAATAGGAAATGGTGATATGAAAACTGCTAACAAAATACTGGAATTGTTGAACCTAAATTTTTGTTCAAAATTTGAAATTGAATTTGTTGATGAATCAAGTACTACATTCAAAATTAAAAATCATAATCAACGTGGAAAACGAGACATGTTATCTGCACAATTAATTTCGCAAAGAAGTGGAATCTCAAAATACATTTTACCACTTTCAATTATTGGTTAGTACAAAGTCCGAAAACACAAAGATATTTATATTTAATTTCATTTTTTTTGAAATTGATCAGTTTTTGAATATAAATCAATAAAAATTTTACATAAAAAATTGATTTTTTTGTAAAAAATATCGCGATCCGTTTTATATAGTTGTAAATTCTACAATATATGCAAACAAAATGACATGTAAAGGAATCTGTTCTAGATACAAAGCACAAAAACCAGTAGGAACTGGACGTTATGCATCTGGTCAAAGACGATGTCAAATCTGTGAAATCTTCATTAATTGGGAAGGACTTTGGTGTCCATGTTGTGGTTACCGATTAAGAACTAAACCACGTAATTTGAAGTATAAAGCAAAACTCCGAGCACGAGTTGAAGCTGACGCAGCATCTGCCAAAGCTCAAACTATTGAGGTAGTACAGGTGGCTACAGTTGCAGCATCATCATCTGATTTTGTTAAAACAACATTAGAAACTGCTGTCTCTGAAGGATGGACAATGACAAAGACCATTGTAGAACTCAGAAAATCTGAAGAACACATGACCATCAAAAAGGCAAGAAACCTAGTCAAAGAAGCATTCGAAACAAAGTCTGAACCGATAGCAATAAAGGCATAATTAAAAAAGTCTTGTTGTGGAAATTGGTTGTAATACAAAGACAATTGCATACGAGAATCGTACTTTTCTAGTGAATATGTTAAATTTTCAAAACGGGATGATAGTTTCTATTTCTGAGAATTCTCCAAAAATTGGCTCAATGCTAATTTCTATTAGTTCTGGACCTGTTCCTTCCACATCTATTATCATCCCTACAAAATCTGAAGAACTTTTCTTAAAATTACTATCTGAAAAAATATCGTCGTTTCTAAGAGGAATTTGTCTTATCACTGGAAATTTTGAAAAACCTTTGGATAATGAAACCACAAAACAATTAATGCAAGAAATCATGGGAGAAATTACACAATGACTGGAGACTTGCGTGAATACATATCTAAATTAAAAAAATCTAAAGAAATAAAAATTATTAAAAAAAAGGTTTCAACAAAATTTGAAATTGCAGGGGTTACTGCACAAGCTGATGGAAATTCCGCTTTACTTTTTGAAAATATAAAACAAAATAATTTCAAATTGGTGAGTAATTTAGTTGGCACACGAAAGAGATTCGCACTAGCAGTAAATTCAAAAGAGAACAAAATACATGAATCGATTTTCTCTTCAATTAAAAAAGCAAAAAGACCAAAAATTTCTAATAGTGGAAAATTCTTTGAAAACACTTCGAATGATTTATCTGAACTTCCTATTGTTACTCATTTTGAGAAAGAGTCAGGACCATTCATCACATCTGCTATTGTTTACTCACAAAATCATGAATTTAAAACACAAAATTCTGCTTTTCATAGATTAATGCCAGTTGATAAAACACATTTTTCAATTAGAATGGTTGAAGGACGTCATTCTCATAGAAATTTCATTAATGCCAAAGAACATGGTGCAGATCTTAAAGTAGCAATTACTGTTGGTGTTCATCCTGCAATATCGATTGCAGGCGCTTATCAGGCTGATTGGGGAAAAGATGAACTAAATATAGCAAATTCATTATTGGGAGAAAAACTAACGTTGTCAAAATGTCCCTATTCTGGAATGCATGTTCCATCAGGTACTGAAATTGTCATGGAAGGAAAAATACTCCAAGATATAACTGATAAGGAATGGATGGTTGAAATGCTGCGAACATATGATCATCCTAGAGAACAACCACTCTTTGAATTAGAAAAAATGTACTATAGAAATAATCCAATTTTTCACGACATTCTCTCTGGATATGGAGAACATCATTTACTAATGGGAATGCCAATCGAATCAAAATTAAATGGAATAATAAAGAAAAAATTCCCTAAAACTAAACAGGTTGTACTATCTAATGGTGGCTCACATTGGCTTCATGCTGTTGCTCAGATATCAAAAACACCTTCTACAAATGTAAAAAAAATAATTAATGAAATATTTACATCTCATCGTTCTTTGAAAATGGTTACAGTTGTGGATGATGATATTGATCCATCAAATTCTGATCAGGTTGAATATGCAATGGCAACTAGATTTCAGGCTGATAAGGATATAGTATTGATAAAAAATGTTCGAGGTTCTAGTTTAGATCCTTCTAGTGATCAAAAAAATCTAAAAACTGCTAAACTTGGAATTGATGCAACAAGACCTTTGAATAAAAGAAAAGAAGGATTTGAAATTGCAAAAATTCCAAAACTTGATAAAATATCTTTAGATGATTATTAATAAAAAATGAAAGCGTTAATTTATGAAAAATATACAGAAGATAATGATTTTGCATCAATTTTAAAACTAAAAGATATTCCTGAACCAATTGCAAAATCCGATGAAGTATTATTCCGTGTAAAAGCTGCTGCATTAAATTATGATGATATTTGGGGAATGAGAGGCAAACCTTTGGCCGTCCCGCTACCACATATTTCTGGAACTGATGCAGCTGGTGAAGTTATTACTATTGGTGAAAATGTAAAAAATATCAAAGTTGGTGATAGAGTTGTTTCACACGGAAACATGTCATGTCGTGTTTGTTCTGCATGTACTGATGGAAAAGAGTACAATTGTCGTAAAAGAAAGATTTGGGGGTTTGAAACTGGTCCTCTTTGGGGGGGATACTGTGAAATTGCACATTTACCAGAAATTAATGTCATAAAAATTCCTGATAATATTAGTTATGAAGAAGCCGCCGCAGCTTCCATGACTCTCCTTACTTCCTGGCATATGCTAGTTGGAAGGGCAAAAATCAAACCTGGACAAACTGTTCTTGTAATGGGTGGAAGTTCGGGTGTTGGAATATTTGGTATTCAAATTGCAAAATTATATGGTTGTACAGTTATTGCGACGGCAAGTCCAGAAAAATTAGAAAAACTAAAAGAATTAGGAGCAGATTATGCAGTTGATCATAGAAAAGAAGATTGGCATAAAGAAGTCAGAGCAATTACCAAAGAAATTGTAAAAGAAAATGGCGGTTTACCTGGAATCGATGTAATCTTTGAGCATATTGGCGGTTCACATTGGAATAAAGAACTAACTTTATTGAAATATGGTGCAACTATTGTAACAACAGGAGCTACAACTGGATATAACGCACCTACTGATTTACGTCACATTTTTTTCAAAGGAATCAATATTTTAGGTTCTACGCAGGGAACCCGTGCAGAGTTGGAAGAAGGCTTTCATTGGATGGGTCAAGGAAAAATTAAAGTAATAATTGATTCCATTTTTACATTTGAGAATGCAGTAGAGGCTCACAACAAGATGTTAAACAGAAAAGGATTAGTTGGAAAAATTATTCTAAAACCAAACTAATTAGATTGCAAAATTAATAATTAATTCTGTAATTTTTCTGATGCCTTAATTTCTTTAGAAATAAATAATCTATGCCAAATCTCAAGAGCCAATAAACCTAGAAATTTATTTACAATTCTAGCATCAAGTTCATCTTGATTTATATATTTTTTAATCCATTCTGGATTAATCAACCCTGCATTTACAATTCTAGCATCGTCCAAATAGTACTTACAAATTTTCTGTCCATAAGAATTCCATAAATTTTTTGTGTCAACAGAAAAACCTTGTTTTTTCTTGGATACCAAATGTCTAACATTATATCTATCAAGTAGTTCTAACAAAAGTAATTTTCCGGTGCCTGTAGATGAATCATATTTTAATTCATTAGGTAATTTACAAGCAAATCTAATTAGTTTTTGATTAAGTATTGGAGTTATATTTTTTATTTCAAAATAATCATGAAATTTTGCATATAATGGCAACATATTGTAAAGTAATTTTCCGTTAAAATCAGCTAACATAACTTGGGATAATAATGGTAGTGAATTGTCAAAATATCCCTCTAAAATTTGATAGATATTATTCCATTTGAATTTCAAATTTTTGTTAAATATTAATTCTTGATCTATAACCCAATCTCTTTCATGACAATTAAGATATGCAATAACTTTCTCATTTGTAGAAGAATTGTTATTTACTTTCTCCAAAAATTTTTTGTAACGAAATGTATAACCACCAAATAACTCATCACCTCCATCACCTGATAGAAATATGCTTGATAGTGATTTAGATTTCTTAGCAATATGGTACCAATGTAAATCCCAAAATGGAAGTTTTGTAATACTAATCATCTTAGGTAATTCCTCCAAAAAATTATCGACATACACTAAATGATGATTTGTTTCAAATTTCTCAGAAATTTTTTTGGCTGCTGCTGTTTCATCAATACTATTTGAAAATCTAACTGAAATTGAATCAATTTCTTTATTTGGATACACATGACGTAAAATTGCTAAAACAAGTGTAGAATCAATACCTGAACTAAGTGAAATAGAGATCTTTGTTTCCTTTTGCCCAATCTCTTTTTCAATTGTTTCTTTTATTGAATCATGAATAAAATCTGTAGGATTTGAAATTGCTTTTTCTTCTTGAAAATCATGTGCTTTTAATTTTGATAATATTGTATTTTCACTAGGTGCATAACGTAATGTGAGAATATGCTTTACTGTTTCTAATTGTTGTTTAGTAATACTTGTTATTTCTCGCCACGTCCTATTCCTCTGAAAATAATACTATTTGATATTGCATCTTTAGGATTAATTTTTCCAGTACAATCAATCAGTATTGGTGTATTCATAGAATTAGTGACTAATTGTAAATCCAATCCATCAAATTCTTTATGCCCTGTGATAATTATCACGGCATTAGAATCCAAAAGTGCATCCTGTATTGATTTTTCAATTTTATAGCCAAAGACTATTTCTGAAGTAAAATATGGATCAAAAATTTTTAATTTAACATTTTTTTCATTTAATAATTTAATTATTTGTTCAGATGGTGCAATTTGTACATCATGAACATTTGGTTTGTATGATATTCCTAATAATGTAATTATACTATTATCTAATTTCATATTTGATTCTAATAATGCATCTTCTAGTAAATTAATAACATGCTGAGGCATACTTTCATTTATTTTTCTTGCTTCTTGCACAATTTTTAGAAATCCTTTATCAATTTTCCTTGATGAATTTAGATATTGATACGAATTAACCGGTAAACATGGTCCACCAACCCCTGGTCCTGGAAAATGTGCTTGAAAATTATATTTTCTTTTTGCAGCTTCAATAACAGTATGTGTATCAATACCAATTTTTTCAAATAATAATGCTAATTCATTAACAAATGCAATATTTATATCGCGAAATACATTTGTTGTTAATTTTACAGCATTTGCAGTTTTACAATTTGGCATTTGAATTAATTCTACTTCAAAAACATGAGCATACAATGCAGATACAATAGGAGAAATTTTTTCATTTATTGAACCAACTAATCTAGGAAGTTTTTGAAAATCTTTCATAATTTCTCCTGGATTTGCTGTTTCAGGACAAACTGCAAGATGAAAATCAATTCCAGATTTTAAAGATTTATCGTGACCTTCAATACTTTCAAGTAATTCATTTTCAATAAACCCTGGTTCAACAGTACTTTCAACAATTACAATCTGACCGTTAGAAAGTAGTGAATTCAGACTTTTACCTACAGTTAACAATGCAGTATAATCAGGAATATTTTCATTACTCATAGGAGTTGGTAATGAAAGTAATATTACATCGCACTTAGGTATCGCATTTGAAATATCTGTCGTCGCAGATAATTTTTTATCAGAAATCACATTATCAAAAATTTTATCAAATCCTGGTTCATCTTTTAGTGGATAATCATTAGAATTGATCATTTCTACTAATTTTGTATTAATATCCATTCCAATAGTTTCTAGACCGGAATTTGCAAAACATAATGCTGTTGGTAATCCAATTCTGCCTATTCCTATAACTCCAATTTTTAATGAATCATTTTTTAGACGATTTTGAATCTCAGATATATCTAACAGCGAAAGATTTGTTGGCAATATTATAATTGTGAAAATGTTGTTTTTGTAGTTTTGGATTTATTCCTTTTCTGCCTAATACTTAAAGAGCGATATGAATTAGTTGCGATATGAGATTTGTAGTTACAGGCGGTGCAGGATTTGTCGGAAGTTATTTGGTGAAATTACTTGTAAAAAAAGGACATAATGTAGTAGTTATCGATAATTTACACAAAGGAAAAAAAGAAAATTTAGATGAAGTGCTAAATAAAATTGAATTTTTGAATATTGATATTCGAGATTATGATTTGATGGAAAAGAACATGAGGGATGTAGATGGCGTATTTCATCAAGCTGCATTAACAGTAGTACAGGATTCATTCAAAGATCCTGAAGAATATCATAGTGTTAATGTTGATGGTACTGAGAATATTTTCAAAATTGCTCAAAAAAATAATTTTAAAGTAGTTTATGCTAGCAGTTCTAGCATTTATGGCCATCAAGAAAATGTACCAATCTTAGAAAATTTTGATAAAAACCCAATTAATCCATATGGAAAAACAAAACTTGATGATGAAATCATTGCAGAAAAATATTCTAAATTAGGAGTAAAAATAATTGGGCTTAGGTATTTCAATATTTTCGGTAAAGGCCAAACAATTGAATATGCAGGAGTAATTACAAAATTTTTAGATAGAATTCAGGATGGTAAGCCACCAATAATTTTTGGAGATGGTTCACAAATACGTGATTTTATTCATGTTGAAGATATTGCAAACGCAAATTATTTAGCAATGACTAGTGATGTCTCAAATTTACATGTAAATATTGGGACAGGAAATGCAATCTCAATTTTGGAATTGGCAAAAACAATGATAGATGTATCGGATTTGAATCTACAACCAATTATGCTAGAGGCATTAGATGGAGATATACAAAAAAGTCATTCAGATAGTTCATTAGCTAAAATATCATTTGGATGGATATCCAAAATGAAACTAGAAGATTGGTTAAAGGAAATAATATAAGATGAAATTGTTAATTGGAGCTTCTAGTTCAAAGATCTTTCATTTAAATGAATTTGCAAAGAATTTAAAAAAAAATAATGTAGAAACCAAAGTGGTTTTTGATTCAGATTATGCTGATGGTTTTCCAAGTAGAAAAATTACAAATTGGTTTAGTTCTAATAAAAAATTCAAAAACCTAATTAATGATTTTAAACCAAATGTAATTTTTGTTGATAGAACAAGACATTTTGCATTAGAAGCATCAAAGGCAGATATTCCATTAGTGATTCATCTACGAGGAGATCATTGGGCTGAATTAATTATGGCGAGAGAAACATTATACAAATCAGCAGGAAAAAAATTAGCCATAAACAAATGGGATGAAATGGGAGAAACCTGCTTCATTAATTCAGAATTAATACTCCCAATTTGTAACCATCTTTCAGAAATAACTAAGAAAAGATACTCTCAAAAACCTGTTGAAACAATGTATCAAGGAATTAATCCGGATAATTGGTTTGAAAAAAATGGTATGGAGTTAAAACATCCTTGTGTTGGAATTTTACAAAGTGCAACAATTTGGGAAAAGACAAAAGAATTATTGATCTTACCTAAGGTTTTAGAAAAAATGCCTGATGTTCACTTTTACTGGGCAGGTGACGGTGTTTACAGAGATCAGGTATTACCCTTGTTAGAAAAATATAAAAATTTCCATTGGCTTGGTTCACTAACTTATCCTGATAAAGTAAGAGAATTTTTAACAGAAATTGATGTTTATGCATTGATTAGTGGAATAGATATGTCGCCATTAACACTACAAGAAGCACAGTTGATGAAAAAATCAGTTGTTGCAACAAATGTTGGTGGAATTCCAGAATTGATAAAAGATGGAGAAACAGGTTTTCTAGTCAAAAAAGATAATCCTGAAGACCTATTTGAAAAACTTTCAATATTGTTCAATAATCTAGAAAAAGCAAAAGAAATGGGCAAGAAAGGTAATGAATTTGTGGCAAAAAATTTCAATTGGGATAAAATTTGTAATGATTTTTTAAATCACATAAAAAAACACAGTATAGGAGATATTTAATATGAAAATTCCATTTTTTGTCCAAGAATTTACTAATGAAATGGAAGAAGCTGCAATTCATGCATTAAGAAATGAGTCCTTTGTTGGAGGAGAGAGTGTTTCAAAATTTGAAGAAGAATTTGCACAATATACGGGAACAAAATATGCGGTTTCAGTAAGTTCAGGAAATAGTGCATTACAAATTTCTTTAATGGCATTAAAAATATCAGATAAATCAAAGGTTGTAACACCAACAAATTCATTCATTGCTTCAGCAAATTGTATCAGAATGACAAATGCTGAACCAATTCTATCAGATATTGATATGAATGATGGTGGGATCGATCTATCAAATATTACAGATAAAGTAAATGCAATTATCCCAGTTCATATTTATGGGAATCCATGTAATTTTGATTCAGTCAAATCATTTGCAGAAGATCAAAAAATCCCGATTATAGAAGATGCATGTCAAGCTCATGGTGCTATATACAAAGGACAAAAAGTTGGTAGTCTTGGTAATGTTGGTTGTTTCTCATTTTATCCTACAAAAAATATGACAGTGGGAGGTGATGGAGGAATGACTACAACAGATAATGAAGAAACTGCATCTAAAATTAAATCAATTCGAGATAATGGAAGGAAAACAAAGAATAAATTTGATAAACTAGGATTCACAATGCGATTAAATACCGTGAATGCTGCAATTGGTAGAGTTCAATTGAGCCATCTTGATGAGAAAAATGCAAGACGAAGAGAAATTGTTTCAATTTACCGAAAAAACTTAGTACAAGATTGTATCTTACCTGAAAATAAAGACGGTAAATCAGTATATCATCAAATTGTCATAAAACATCAAAAAAGAGATGAGATACGCAAAGAATTAACAGATCATGAAATAGGTTCTGCTATTTATTATGAAACTCCGATACACAAACAACCAGTTTATGAATCTTATAATTATAAACTACCTAATAGTGAAAAATTTTCTAGAAAAATTTTATCACTTCCATCATACCCACAACTCACAGATGATCAAGCATTAGAAATTTGTGAACATGTAAATAAAATAATTGCTTAATCTAAAAAATTATTTTTTTGCATAGATTATTGCAGTTCTTCCAATTCCTACATCTGCAAATTTTTGATATAGTAATCTTTTAATTTTATTTGAATCACAATTCTTAAAATTTTCTTCAAATTTTACTCTCTCTAGATGAATCTTCTTTCCCATTTTTGGATTTTTAATATAATCATGTCCCATTAAAATAAAAAATTCCAATGGAAACGTTGATTCCTTTAAAATTATTTTAAAACCTGATTTTTCAACTAATTTTGAAATACTTGAAAAGTCAAAATAGTTGATATGATCAAATTTTTTTGATTTAGATGAATCTGTTACCCAATATTCCTTTTTCTTAAATGATTTTTGTATGATCTTCTGTAGTGGATTAAAATCATTTGGAACTTCAATGATGATAATTCCTCCTTTTTTTAATAATGAATACGATTTTTTTAAAATACTCATTGGATCATTCACATGTTCTAATACATCAAAAGTATGAATCGCATCAAATTTTCCACATTCTTTTACATTTACGTCATGAAAAAATTTTTGTATAGTAGGAATTTTCTCTTTTTTTGAATATTTACATGCAATAGGTGACGGTTCAATTCCTAATACATTCCATCCTCTTTTCTTTGCTCTTCTCAAAAAAAATCCTGGACCTGAACCTATATCCAGAATTCTTCTTGTTTTTTTAGTAAACTTTTTCTCTAAAAAATCAAGTTTTTCATCAAATGTGTAATTCTGATATTCAATATCCTTTTCATTACCTATGATGTAGTTGGGCTTAGTTTTTTGATAATAGTCATTTTCATAGAAATTTTGTAGTTCTTCATTTGTTGGAATTGGATTTATATGAATAAATTTACAATTCTTACAATTGATAATTTGAAACCTACCATATTTTCTTATTATTTTACCAGTATGTTTTTTCAATTTGATATATGAAACTTGATAATCTATGAATTTAATATTTTTTATTCAATATTTTCAAATAAATTCTAATATTGAGTTTAATCATAAGTAATAATTATTAACAAAGAAATATTGTTAAAATCGTAACATGAAATTTTTTCTTGACACTGCTTCTGTTGATGAAATTCAAAAATGGAAACTATATGGAATTGTTCAAGGAATAACAACTAATCCCACTTTATTATCCAAAGAAGGCATGTTATTTCACATGCAGAAAGAATTAGAGAATTAGTTAAACTAGAAACTATATCGATCTAAAATGAATTCAACACAGGTAAATCATGCAAGTAATGATAAAAAAAAATATCCGATAATAGTTACCATCTCATTTTTTATTATTACAAGTTTAGTCTCATTTTTTTATCATGATTTTTGGACAATTTTTGATCAAGATGGATTAATCTATCTTTCAGCTGGACAACAAATATTGGAAGGAAATGGTACTAGTGTTTCATTACCAAATTCTGGACCTGCAGGTCCTATTCTTTTTGCAATACTTGAAATGATTACAAATAATGGATTATTTGCAACAAAAATAGTTTCAATTTTTAGTGGTACTGCAATTGTATTTTTTTCATATCATGTTTTTAGAAATATATTCGATTACAGAATTGCAATTATTAGTCAATTATTTATTGCATTTAATCCGTGGGTAGGAATTTTATCAATATCATCTCAGAATGATCTTACTCCTATTTCTTTAGCTATAATTTCACTCTACTTTATTACCAAAAATAAAATTAAATTTTTTGACATACTTATTTCAGCTTCGTTTTTAGGCATAGCTTTTATGTTTAGAACCCAGCCGATTATTTTCTTTCTTGCAATAATTATTTTTATAATATTAATGAAAAAAGATAAAAAATTCAAAATAATAGGAATTGCATTATTTATTATATTTTTTACTTTATTATGTTCTCCAATGTTATTCTACAATCTTTCTACTCATGATACAATTTTTGATTCCAATACAAATTACTATATTGCTGCACATTCTAAACATTCAACTTCTGAATGGAAAAATTATCTTTTTGATAATATTAATAAAGATAAACAGGCATTTTTATCCGATCAAAATTTATTATTAAAAAATTATTTCTATAATTTATTTTATGGACAACCAAGTAATTTATTTGGTTTTGAAAATAAAGTAAGTGCTTCATTAATTCCTGCTATTCCTATTCTTGGATTAGTTCCTGCATTAGGTGGATTAATTCTGTTCCTAAAAATTTCTCCCACTCGAAAAACATTTTTGGGCATATTTTTGACATCTTCAATAACTACTGTATTAATATTTTTAATAGGAAACATACAGGAACACTTCTTTGCTATTGTTATAACTCCGATAATATTTTTAGGAATTCAAAATTTTAAAAAATTAGACAAAAAATTTCTCTTATTAGTTACTATAGCTATAATATTCTCATTATTGATGGCAATTTTACCAATACGTTCCTATAAGCATTTTCTATATCTATGGATATTTCTTGCTCCCTTGTGTTCATTTTTTATCATAGATGTAATCTCAAAATTAACTCTTAGTGTAAATTCAAAAACAATATCTCCGACCAACTTACTAAAAAACCCTAGAACAAAATTTTTATTATTTTTTGTCGTATCAACTATTCTAACTATTAATATTGGATATTCATATGTAACATTAGAAATTATTACTACTGGAAATTCTGTTGATGATGTAATCAAAAACTTCCTTGACTCTTCTGAAAAAATTAACAAAAATAAAATTGATTATGAAAAAATAACTTCTATACTCAAATCTGATTCAGATATTGAAAATAAGTATGTGATGGCAAATCATATCCTATTTGCAGATGCAGCTAATGCAAAATGGATTGGAGTTCAATTTCAGGAAGGCAAGGATGGAGATCTAATTGAAAATTATATCATAAGAAAAGATTGGAAAAATTGGCAAATAGTCTTTTCAAATATTAGTAGTGAACCTATGGACAGACATGGCAGAAATAATGTAATCCCTGATTATATAATTTACAACCCAAAAGATTTTCATTTAGAATCACTAAAGGTGTTGTCACAACCTGAAAATCTAAACATCCCTAAATCGTTCAAACTGTTATATGATTCTCCTCATACTGGAATAATGCTTTATAAAATCAATCATGAAAACTAATTCAAATATTTCAGTACTAAACAATATTAATAACAAAAATATGTAAAATAAAATGAAGAAAGCTTTAATCACTGGCGTAACTGGACAGGATGGTGCATATCTAACAGAGTTACTTTTGAAAAAAGGGTATAAGGTATTTGGAACATTTAGAAGAGTTTCAACCCCAAATTTTTGGCGCTTACAAACATTGGGTGTTTTTAATAAAATAAATTTAATTCCTGCAGATCTTTTAGACATGGGTTCTGTATTGGAAGCAATCAAAGTATCTGATCCTGACGAAATCTATAATTTAGCAGCATCTAGCTATGTGGGTTCATCATTTGAACAAGCAGTAGGAAACTCAGAAATTACTGGACTTGCAGTGACAAAATTTTTAGAAGCTTTACGATATCAGAATCCAAATATTAAATTCTATCAGGCATCCTCAAGTGAAATGTATGGTGATAACAAGTTTAAAATTCAAGATGAAAACACTCCATTTTTACCTTCTAGTCCTTATGCAGCTGCAAAATTATATGCACATTCTATCACTAATATCTATAAGAAATCATATGATATTTTTGCATGCTGTGGAATATTATTTAATCATGAATCTCCATTACGTGGAATGGAATTTGTATCACGAAAAATTACAAATGCTGTAGCTGAGATTTCATTAGGATTAAAAAAAGAATTGGTGTTAGGTAATTTAAAAGCAGAACGGGATTGGGGTTTTGCTGGAGAATTCATGAGCGCGATACATCTTATGCTCCAACAAGACAAGCCAACTGATTATGTTATTAGTACTGGTGTTGCACATTCGGTGTCTGATTTTGTGAAAGAAGCATTTGATATTGTAGGTTTGAATTGGAAAAAATATGTGAAAACCGATCCAAAATTCTTTAGACCTTTTGAAGTTAGTCATTTGAGAGGAGATTCTAAAAAAGCTTTTAAAGAATTGAAATGGAAACCAAAAGTAGGTTTTGAACAATTAGTAAAAATGATGGTTGATGAAGATGTTAGAAAATGGAAAAATTTTCTTGATGGAAAAGCATTTCCTTGGGATGCACCATTATATCCTAACGAATCAAAATTAATTACCAGAGTAAGTAAGGGTAAAATAAGGAAAAACTAGCACAAAGTTGAATTTCATATGTCAATGATTACTGAATGTAGAAGTTGTGGTTCAACAGATCTTACTACTATCTTATCATTAGGTTCACAATATCCATCAAACTTTGTTGAATTGAATTCAATTCCTGATAAAAATAAGCAAATTCCATTAGAACTAATCTTCTGTGAAAAAAAAGATTGCGGTTTATTACAATTAAAGCATACTGTATCTAGAGAATTATTATACAAGGAATATTGGTTCCGTTCAGGCCTTAATGAAAAAATGGTTGATGCTCTAAAAGATATCACCAAAAGTGTGGAAAAACGGCTCAGTCTTTCTGAAAATGATATTGTCTTAGATATAGGATGTAATGATGGAACCCTGTTACGTTCTTATCGATCTAAAGTAAGATTGGTTGGGTTTGAACCTGCATCTAATCTTGTAAATGAAGCCAGTAAAGATACTGATCTTATAATTAATAATTTTTTTAGTTTCTATGAATTTGTACAACATTTTCCTAATGAACGAATCAAAGCAATTACAAGTATTGCTATGTTTTATGATCTTGAAGACCCAAATTCATTTGTAAGTGATATTGTCAATTGTTTAGATCAAGATGGAATATGGGTAATACAAATGGCATATCTTATTCCAATGCTTGAATTAAATGCATTTGATAATATTGTTCATGAACATTTAGAATATTGGTCATTAAAATCAGTAAAACGTCTTTTAGAAGAACATGGTCTAGAAATATTTGATGTTGAATTAAATGATGTTTATGGTGGAAGTTTTCGTATATTTATAAAAACAAAAAAGAATGAAAAAACAAATATAGAAAATTCGGTAGATGAATTCTTAAAAAAAGAAGATGAATTTGGATTAGAAAAAAAAGAAACTTATCTTAATTTTGCAAATAGAGTTAATTCTTTAAAAGATAAATTAAATGATTTTATTAAAGAAGAACTTTCAAATGGAAAATCGATTTATGCATATGGTGCATCTACAAAAGGAAATACACTTTTACAATTTTATAATTTAAATAATAAATTGATTTTAAAAGCTGCGGATCGTGATTCTAGAAAATTTGGAAAAATGACCATTGGAAGTAACATTCCTGTAATATCTGAAGAGCAAGCAAGAGATGAAAAACCTGATTATTTCTTAGTTCTTCCATGGCATCTGGTAGACTTTTTTAAAGAACGGGAAAGTGAATTTTTCAAAAATGGAGGTAAATTCATTGTACCTTTACCTGATTTTAAAATCGTCTCTTAAACAATAATCTATAACATAAGTAAAGGATAAATTCAAACAATTTTTAAATTCTATATGTCGATTGAAAAACTTACGCCTACTTGTAATTTAAACACTGTAAAAGACGGAAGAGGTGCAATCTTTACTTTTATTCCAAAAGATCCAATTCTAGAATTTAATCTTAATATCATCAAAGCTGGAAAAGTTCGTGGAAATCATCATCATCCTGAATTTGATGAATATTATCTTGTGACAGATGGAGAAGGTGTTTTAGTTTGGAAAGAAAATAATAATTCAAAAGAAAAATTTATTTATTTAACACGAGGTCAATGCACTCGCACTCCAAAAGGAGTTAAACATGTTTTTTTGGCTATCAATGACTGTACACTTGTGGTAATGCTTACAAAAAAATGGGATGATTGTGAAAACCCGATTATTCATGAAAATTTGGGTATGGGAGAGGGCGATCATGGAGATCCAAATTCTCCTTTTTACAAACAAGAAAAATAATTTTTATAATGACATTAAAAATTGGGGTTTTAGGATGTTCCAGAGTAGCTGAAAAATATTTTTTCCCTCATATTGTATCATCCGAAACTGCAGAACTCAATTTTATCGCAAGCCGTTCTCCTTCAAAAGCTGAAGAATGGTCAAAAAAATATGATTGTAAAAATTTTGGAAGCTATGATGATGCTATCAACGCTGATCTTGATCTAATTTACATATCTCTTCCAATTTCAATGCATGAAGAATGGTCCATTAAAGCTGCTGAATCCGGAAAACATGTTCTATGCGAAAAATCATCCACTGATTCATTTGATTCAGCAAAAAAAATCTTAAAATCTTGTAAAAATAACAATGTACGGATTTTAGAAGCACTTGCATTTAGATTTCATCCACAACATAAACAAATTGAAAATTTAATCAATGAGGAATTGGGGAATATGCAAAATTTTTATGGAATATTTGGATTTCCACCCCCACCTAAAAATGATATTAGATGGAAAAAAGAATTAGGAGGAGGAGTATTAAACGATGTTACATGTTATCCTATTTGTGCAAGTAGAATTATTTTTAAATCAGAACCTATTAGTGTTTTAGCTAATCTAGAATTTGATAAAGAATTTCAAGTTGATAACTCAGCTGATGTTTTCTTAAACTACAAAGATGCAAAAACTGCATTTGTTTCGTCTGGTTTTAATAATTACTATCAATCAAAATATGATGTTTGGGGTAGTAATGCAAAAATTTCTACTAAAAGAGCATATTCGGTTCCTCAAAATTATAAAACTAGTATTTATCTTCATAAGGATGATCAAATTTTTGAGACATCTATTCCACCTGTAAATCAATTTGGATTAATGTTTGACACGTTTTGTAGTGTTGTTACAAATAAAATACAAAATCCATATGATTTTGAAAAAGATCTTTTGAATCAGGCAAAATTAATGGAATGTATAAGAATTTCTAATAGAGAAAAAAGATTAGTATTTTTATCAGATCTTAATGATTAGATCTTATGAATAATTGATTCGAATGTAAATGAACTATGAAAGTTTTCTATTATAACCTAAAAGAATTCGTAATAACTTAAAATAATTATTAATAACTAAAAAATTAAATTTACTATCTCCTTCTTTTCTATTTTTACAAATGTATGGAACCTCTTCAATTTTTACACCTTTAGTTTTTACTAAAATTTCTAAAAGTGCCTTTTCTCCAATAGCTTCAAAGGACAAATTTTTGATTAAATCCTTTTTTATTACAAAAAAACCAGAATTAGGATCTTTTACATTTAATCCCAACAAAAATTTTGGGAGTATACTTGCAAGTCTACTCATAAACTTTCTATGAATTGGCCAGTCGTCAAATTTTCCACCTGTAATGTATCTGGAACCAACTACAATTTCACACTCATTATTTACTAATTTTTCATACATAGTTTGAATCAATTGTGGTGGATGTGCAAAATCACTGTCCATGACAAGTACAAATTTTCCTTGTGCTACACTAATCCCATCAATTATAGCTGATGCCACTCCACGCTTATTTTTTCTTGTATGTATTCTAAAACGAATGGCTCCATCTGATTTTTTTATATAAGAATTTACGGTATTGCTTGTCCCATCTGGTGAATCATCATCAACCACAAGAACTTCTGTACAGATATTTGTTGGAATAATAGTTTTAATGGCATCCAACATTTTTTCTATAGATGAAGATTCGTTATATGTAGGAAGTAATATGGTGAGATCTGTTGGTTGATTTTTTATATTTTCGTCATCCATCTCCTAATTTGCCGTTTTTATGCTCATAAATGCTTATTTTACAGGTATATTGTTTTAGCACACTATTCAAACGATTTATTGTATCATAAATTTTTTATATTCATGTTTTAATCTAATTATATGGAAATCAACCCAAAATTATCCGTTGTTTCAGAATTAGAAAATTCTTCAGATACTAAAGTACCTGAAGTTGTCAAGCTGAAAACTATTACTCGTCGAAAACCAGTTGATAGACCAATGCGTGTAATTTTGATATGTAAAGAAATGATTGCATATGAGAGAATTGCGATGATGCAACTTAGTGCTTGTCTAAAGGATGCAGGTCATGAAGTTAGAGCTGCAATAATGAATTCCGTTACACCCCTTCCAGGTTTGAAAACTGTAATGGGTGATGTTGGTAAGTCAGGGTTAATGGGAGAATCACAAATAGAAGAATTGATTCGTGATTGGAAACCTGATATTATTGCATATACTGCTATGACCGGCGAACATTATTCATTACTTGATTTTAATCGTAAGATGAGAGAAAAATATGATTTCTATGCTATGATGGGTGGACCACATGCAATGTTTAACACACAAGTTTTAGATGATGAAGGTCTTGATGCAGTATGTACTGGTGAAGGTGATCTAAGCTTTCCAGAATTTGTTACCAGTATGAAAAATGGTGGTGAGTATTGGTTAACTGAAACCTTTTTTGTAAAACATGATGGTCGTTTATTTACTAATGCATTACGTGAACTAGTTGGAGATTTGAATGATCTTCCATTTCCAGATAGACAACTTGTTTATGATGCAGATCCTAACATTGCTGCAGTTGGTCAGAAATCATTTCATACATCTCGTGGATGCCCTTATAGATGCAGTTATTGTTTCAATAAAAAATATAATGACAATTACAAAGGACTTGGTCAAATAATTCGTTGTCGTTCTCCTGAAAATGTAGTTAAGGAAATTGAATGGGTTAAAGAAAGATACAACCTTTCTATGATTTCATTTGTAGATGACATATTTTTTCTAAAACCAAATGGTTGGTTAGAAGAATTTGCAAAATTATACAAAGAAAGAATTGGGTTACCATTTAATGGAAATGTACGTGCAAATGTTCTAAAAGAAAAAGATATTGCATTGCTTGCTGATGCAGGATTATCTTTTGTTTGGATGGGTGTAGAATGTGGCAATGATGAGGCTGCAAATAAAGTCTTTTTACGTGATGGAAGTTCAACTAGTGATGTAATTCTCAAAGCATCGGCATTGTTCCGAAAGTATGATGTTAAAATAATTGCATTAAATATAATGGGACTACCTATTGAAAATCCATTTGAAATTGATATGGAGACTCTAGATTTGAATCTAAAAATTAAACCGGCATTGGCATCAGTTGGTCTTCTTTACCCGTACCCTGGAACACCCGTTGCTGCTTATGCCATAGAAAATGGTTATTTTACAGCTGACAAACCATTCTATTACGAATCAAACAAAAACCATTCTATGCTCACATTCAAATCAGACAAAGAGAAAATGATGTGTGAAAATTTACAGAAACTTGCTGGAATTACAGTTGAATTCCCATTCTTGAGAAGATTTGTAAGAACTTTATGTAAATTACCTTTAACCAAACTTTATCATTTTGCTTTTTATATGCATATGAGTTATTGTCATAAAGTAAGATTAAGCCCAATTAAAAATAAACGAAAAGAACTTCCAGTTTATGCTGGAACCTTATTACGTGTCATGTTAAAAAACTAAATCACTTTTTTGTTCTTAAGAATTCATTATCTTCATGTTCTGATCTAGTATTACTTTCTTCTTTATCCACATGTGAATTAATTTCTATTAATTCCGGTTCTCTCTCAAATAGTTCAAGAATATCTTTTATCAAAATTGGTTCTTTATCAATTTTTGAAACAATTTTTTTAACCAAAATGTAATCCTCTTTTCTATCTATTACCCATCTAAATTTGGAAAGATCTTTTTCATTTTTTACATTAAAAATCCTAAACTCATCTTTATTATTATACATGTGATTTGTAACATGTTCTTTTTCTGATGGAAGTTCTGCATCGTTCCAAGATTTCTTTAATGATTCAAATGAAAATACTTCTACTTCCGTACCGCCTGGTGTAGTTGATGGAAGAAAGTTTGTAACATAATCATATGAATTTGAATTAAAAATTCTAACAATATCATCTACAACGGTAGGATCTAGTAATGGTTTATCAGATGGCATTCGAATTATTGTTGAAAATGAATATTTCTTTGCACATTGATAATGTCTATCAAGAACATTCTTTGCATCTCCTCTAAAATATTCTATATTATTCATTTCGCAAAAATTTACGATACTATCATCTTCAGTTAATGTGGTCGTTGCAACAATTATTTTATCAATTGTTTTACAAAAATTTAATTGATTAATAACATAATTTAAGACTGATTTGCCATCTTTCAGTTCTAATAATACTTTTCCGGGTAATCTTGTTGAACCCATTCTTGATTGAATTATACATCCTACAGTCATTTTTATTATTCTATAATACTGATTAATTAAGCTTAAATTATTCTAAAAACTTATGATAGTATGCAAACCAACATTGTTGCAGAAATAGGTTCTAACTGGGAAGGCAATTTATTAAAAGCTAAAAAATTAATTACCGAATGTAAAAATGCAGGAGCTAATGCAGTAAAATTTCAAATGTGGAGATCCACTGATCTCTATTCGCCAACTCATCCATCTTGGAAATTCATTAAAAAATCAGAAATAACTTTTGAAACTGCAAAGAAATTAAAACAAATTTGTGATAAGCAAAAAATTGAATTTTATTGTAGTGCATTTTATCCTGAAGCTATAGATTATTTAGAAACTATTGGTGTTAAAAGATACAAAATTGCATCAAGAACTTGTTTGCTAAAGGATCCATTTGCAAAAGAAACTCTTGTTAAAAAAGCTAAAACAAAAAAACCAATTATTGTTAGTATGGGAATGGGTGGAAATAAACAACAAATTAAGAAAATTTTTTCTAAAAATAAATTACTTTTTTGTTATTGCATATCTGAATATCCACTTGAATTCAAACAAATTAATTGGACTGATGCTGTGAAATTTGATGGTTTTTCTGATCATACATTAGGTATAACTGCACCAATTTTCTTTGCATCATTAAAAAAATCTAAAAATACAAAAAACATCATGATTGAAAAACATGTAAAATTAAAAAATTCTAAAGGACCTGATGCATCTACATCTATAGATACTGAACAATTATCACGTATGATCGATAGTATTAGATTAATTGAAACTTGTAAATTTTGATAAATTAATAATGATAACTATGATATGATCATTATTTTATTATACGTCTAGATAATGTTTGATTTATGAAAACTGCTGTAATTACTACTGCTGGGTTAGGAACTAGATTATTGACTACAACAAAAGCTAGTCCTAAAACATTACTTCCATTATATGATAAAACATTTGATAAAACACCTGAACCATTACTTAAACCATTAATTGAAATAATATTTGAAAATCTTTATGATAATGGGTTTAGAAGATTTTGTTTTATAGTTAGTACAAAAAATAAAAAATCAATTCTAAATCACATGCTTCCAGATTCTAAATATATTGAGTTATTAAAAAAACGTAACAATAAATTTGATACTAGGTTTATTAAAGCACTAGAGATTTTTTATAAAAAATTTGAAAATTGTGAAGTCAAATGGATATCTCAAAGTACTCCTATGGGATTTGGTCATGCTTTACTTGCATCACGAAAATTTGTAGGTGATAATACCTTTTTACTTCATGCCGGAGATGCATATTTTCCAGATTACTCATTTCTTAAAAATTTCATATTTGATGCACAAAAAAATAAAAAAATTGCGGCTACTTTATTATTACAATATAAAAAGTCATTAAAGGGGTTTGGAATTGCACAAATTAAAAGAAGTAATCCTCTTGATATTGTATTTCATGTTGCAGAAAAACCAAAAAAACCAAAAAGTAATATGGTTATTTTACCTGTTTACATTTTGAAACCAAATATTTTTGATGCCTTAAAAAAAACTAATTTAGGTTATAACAATGAATTACAAGTTACTGATGCAATAACTACGTTGATGAATTGGAATCATCAAATTTCAGGATATAATTTTAAAAATGATAAATGGTTTGATATTGGAACAACTAGACAATATTATTATGCATTGAATTACTCTTTCAACAACGCTTTAAAATAAATAAATAATTTATTTTAAATTTAATTTTTGTTCAATTAAAATTTGTTTTAATTCTTCTTTTGAAACTGTCTTAACTTTATCTGATGAATATTGATCTGTTAATGAAGTTTTTTCAAGATCTTTTGGAATAATTTTTTTATCTTTAGCAAGTTGATTTTCATATATTACATAATCATTATCTTGATTTTCATATGTATCTCTAATTTCATGTTCATTGATTAAAATTTCATCATATTTTTCTCCGGGTCTCACTGGAATTTTTTCTACTTCCATATCAGATTCCATTAATTCTAGAATAACATCTTTCATATCTCCTACTCTATATGCTTCAAGTTTTGGTACGTGAACATCTCCTCCTTCACTATTTTTTATTGCTCTAAAAATTAATTCTAATGCTTGATTCATAGTTATATTGAATCTTGTCATATTTGGATCTGTAATTGTAATTTTCCTACCTAATCTTATTTGCTCTACAAATTTTGGTACAATTGAACCTCTACTTCCTAAAACATTTCCATATCTAACACACGAAAATTTTGTTTTATGATCTCCTTTATGGTAATTTGCTGAAACAAACAATCTTTCCATTAATAATTTTGTTGCACCATATGTATTGAAAGGAGAAACTGCTTTATCCGTACCTATTGCAAGAGCGAATTTTACATCATTTTTTAGACATGCATCAACAACATTTTGTGCACCTTGAACATTTGTCTTAATTGCTTCAAATGGATTATATTCTATAACTGGTACATGTTTCAACGCAGCTGCATGAATAACAATATCAATTCCTTCTGTAGCTTTTTCTAATCTTTCTTTATCTCTAATATCTCCAATCAAAAATCTTAGACGACTATCATTAAAGTTCTCATCCATTTGTGATTGTTTTAGCTCATCTCTGCTGAAAATTCTGATTGTATCTACATTATTGTCTAATAATCTCTTAGTTAAGGCTGAACCTAATGAACCCGTTCCACCTGTAATCAATATTTTCCTATTTTCAAACATAAGCTTCCAATTAAATTTAGGTAAAATAAGCTTACGGATGAAAGTTTTCTGAAATTATTTTCATTATTCATTATTCTTTAACTCATAAACATATTCTAATCCCACAAACCCATTTTTTTCAAGAAACTTTTGTGATATTTTATTTTTAGGACTAACATTAGCAAGGTAACGTTTTCGTGGATTTAATTCCATTAATAATTTGAATGAACTTTTTTTAATTTTGTCAAATTCAAAACTATCTAAAATTGAAACTCCTATTTCATCTCTTTTTGATAAGTAAATTGAACCTACTTTTTCACCATTTTTTTTAATAATATACCAATTTGTATATGGTTTAGACAAAACAAATTCTCTATGTCCTTCAAAGTTAGGCATATGGGTGTGAGAAATATTTTCTTCTGGGTTTCTTTTTTCTAATAAATAATATAGAAAAATTATGTCATTCTCACTGACTTCCCTTAATTCAATTTTTAAGTCTAATTTCATAATATTGTTTTAATAATTTATAACTTAAATTTTACTCAAAATTTGTACCCGTGAAACTAGTTCTTTATTATTGTCCACTGAATATAGACTATGTCTGAGGTTTCTAATTGTACTAATGGTGAAAACACTTGAAATAAATGAATACTCTTACCTGAAATTTCTTTCTCTAAAGCAATCATTCCTATATGATCATCTTCTGGAATAAGTGTTTGTATATTCTGAAATTTTCTTTCTTCATTATCATATGAAATTTTCTTCTTTTTCTCTATCTCTGCCCACCAACTTTCTGTAAATTCTGAATCAAGAAATCTCGCATTCGTTGATTCAGTTACCCCAATTAAATTATCATTTGAATCTCGAATAGTTACTAAAATATGTACATAATATCTAGAATCTTTTGTAGGTATAGTTGGTGTAGAAAGAAGTAAATTTGCCTGTGCATTTTTTATTTTTTCATTATTTGGTTCAAGATCTAAAATCTCTCTAAATATTTCAAAAGATCTGTTATACTCCTCTAGCATTTTTAATGCAATTGCTTTATTAGTCAATGTAGAAATTCTGTTTGGATCAATTTCTAAAACTTTGTCTGAAATATCTAGACTTTCTGAAAACTTTTCTAATTGAATAAGTAATCCTGCTTTGTTTGATAATGCTTTCAAATTATTTGGTTCTTTATCTAAAATTTTATTGAGGTAAATTATTGCCTCGTCAAATCTTTTTTCTGAAACTAATGCTGCACTAATTGCCTCCCATTCTTTAATATTCTTCCCTTCTGGTAATGTTAACTCATTTTCTGCATTTATTGGTTGTAATGAGAATAAAATAATAAAACAAACGATTCCAGTGAGCATCAGTTTAATCATATACTGACACAATTCATGACATAGATAAATTATTCAATAATTTGCTTTTTTACTATTCCTTTTGGAATAAATTTCTTAAAGTATTGTAAAAATAAATCATCTTTTGGAAGATATACTGTATCAAATTTATTTTTGTTAAAAAAATTACTCCAAATTTTGAAAAATGTTGGAAATTTTTCAGGTTCAAAATCTTTCCTAGTCATAACATAGTGTGATGCTGGAAAAATATCTGAAATTTCAATTGGAATTATTCCCAAAAATGGATTATAATTACAAAATTGCACTACATCAGGATCTTTGAATTTTCTACGTAATTTTTTATATCCATACGATGAAAATACTGGTTTAACTGTTGGATCTTTTGTAATTACTACAATCTTTTTCTTTGTTCTGAATTTTCTTACATAATTATGATATCTCTTTATCTCAGGTCTGTATTGATCTTCTGGTCCAAATAGAAAAATTGCTTTTTCTTTGAATTTTGGAGTCCCATCTTGTAAAAATTTTATATTATTCAAAATCACATCAATTGTTTCAAATAATTTTGGATGTGCTCTTGCCTTTTTCATTGTATATTCCCATAATCGTCCTTCTCGAATTGCTTGCTTGACTCTATCAACTTCAGCTTTTATTGAATACAAATTGAAAAGTGCAATCTGATCTATTCTTTCTTCTTTTTTCATACCAAGTAATTCTTTAGGCTTGTATCTTGAGGATACTTCACAATCAAATGGGAAATATTCTAATTCTTCTAATCTTCTAGTGCCATCCTCTGTTATTACTCTGTCATGTTTTGCATAAAGCATGTATGATGCAGAATCAAATGTATCGCAACCTAATGCAACTGCTAAAGGAATTGTTAGTGGATGTCCTGCGCCAAAAAGATGTAATGGAATTGAAGTTGGTATGTTTTTCTTTGCAGCAATAATCATTTCTGCTAATAATTTGTATTCATATGATTCCATAAATTCAACTGGACTACCTAATGCAAGCATTTGATATCCCATTTTGATTAATTCATTTGTTGATCTCTTTACTAATTCTGAATGTTCACTTCCTTGAATTGGACCAATCCAAATTTGGCCATTATTTTTTTTATTTTTTATTGTTGTCTTACAAACTCTTAATGTATGATCAACGTATTCTTTTGCTATTTTCTTTGATAATCCAAACCCAGTTGGCTTGTCTAACGGTATTGCAAAATCTGTCATTATATCAATCTCAAATTTTGCCATAGCTGATGGTTTTACATCCACTTCTCCATACTCTAAAACTTGATACCCACCAGAATCTGTCATTATGGAACTATCATATTTTATTATTTTATGAATTCCATTTGCTCTTGCTTCTTTTTCAAGTCTTTTCATTGTGATGTATGCATTTGTAATTACAACATCAAAACCAATTTCTTTAATTTTCTTTGCAGGTATTGATTGTTTGACTGGGTGTATAACTGGAACAAAAGATGGTGTCTCAATTTTTCCATGATTTGTGTGAAGAGCACCTATTCTACCTGCTAAGTCACTATATTTTATCTCAAACAATTCTTAGTATAATTATTGGGGATTATATTAAATTAGTAATCAAAAAATTTGTTTATCTCATTTTTTCCTTCAACTAATCTTAACCAATCTACTATATCTCCACCTTCATGATTGCTAATTATATTGTCAATTTCCTTCAAAATCATTTTTGGTGTTTTTGTTGTTGTATCAATTTCAAAAGATTTTTCTTTTCCAAATGATGCAATTGAATCGTTTGCAATCACCCCTAGTATTTCACTACCTGTATTTTGTTTTATTTTTGATTTTTGATAATTTCTTTTTTTGTAAATTTCTATAAGATCATAAGGATTTTTTCTCAAAATAATTGCTAAATCTATATTTGATTCATCAAGAACGTATGGAGCTAAATGACCTACAATTACTGATTTTTCTAAACTCAATTTGTCAATCTCTTTTTTTATTTTTGCTGTATCAACTTCAATGCCATCGTCCACTTGTTCTCCAAAACCTTTCTCAATTGCAAATTTGCTAATATCGAACATCTTGTACGAAGAATCTTGTTTTATGAATAATTCTACAATTGTATGTTTACCTACACCTGGATTACCCGTAATTACTAACCTCATACAATTCCTTTTCGTATCCATGATTAATGAATTTCTGTAATACTAATATGATCAGATGAAAACTATCTCCTTATGCAAATTGGATTACTTGGCAAGGCAAATGTTGGAAAATCAACTTTTTTTTCAGCTGCAACAGAAACAATCGCACAAAGTGGAAATTTTCCATTCACTACAATTGAGCCAAATGTTGGAGTTTGTTATTTAAAAATTTCTTGTGAATGTAAAAATTTGGCTAATAGGTGTGGTAATGATTTGTGTAATGATGGTATTAGGTTTGTTCCTGTAAAATTAATTGATGTTGCAGGTTTGGTTCCTGGTGCACATGAAGGTAAAGGATTAGGAAATCAATTTCTTACCGATGCCATGAAAGCAGATGCATTAATTCATGTAGTTGATATTTCTGGTTCAACTGATATTCAGGGACAACCAGTAAATGTTGGAACACATGATCCGTTAGAAGATATAAAATTTGTTGAAGAAGAATTTGATTTATGGTTTAAAGAAATACTTGATAGGGAATGGCCAAAACTTATAAAAGAAATAGATCAAAAACGTGCAAAAATCACTGATGGTATTGCACGTCGTTTCACTGGATTAGGAATTTTGGAATCTCAAGTTGATGAAGTTTTAATATCAATGTCATTGAAAGCAAAAAAACCACACGATTGGTCTGAAGATGATATTATAACTTTTCTAAAATCTATGAGAAAAAAAGCTAAACCCCTACTCATTGCTGCTAACAAAGCAGACTTGTGTGATGATCTTAAAATTCTAGAAAAAATATCTGAAACATTCAAAGTAATTCCTTCTAGTGCTGAAACCGAACTTTTATTGAAAAAAGCTACAAAAGCTAAATTAATTGATTATGTGCCGGGAGATGATAATTTTTCAGGAAAAGATGATGTGGAATTATCTGAACAACAAAATAATGCATTACATCTTGCAAAAAATGTCTTAACAAAAATTCAAACAACCGGTGTTCAAGAAATACTAAATTCACTAATCTTTGATGTTTTAGATATGATTATTGTTTATCCTGTTGAAGATGAAACCAAACTAATTAACAAACAAGGACAAGTTTTACCTGATGCCAGATTACTGAAAAATGGTTCCACAGCAAAAGAGTTAGCATTCACAATTCATCAAGATATTGGTAATGGATTTTTACATGCTATTGATGCAAAAACAAAAAAACGTATTGGTGCTGATCACCAACTCAAAAATGGCGATATAATAAAAATAGTATCGACTAAAAGTAGAGGTTAGTATGATCTGTTTAGGAATTGAAAGCACAGCGCATACTTTCTCATGTGCTGTTATTGAAAAAAAACAAAAAACTGGAAAAATCTTATCTGATGTACGAAAAATTTACAGACCTCCTGAAGGAGAGGGAATACATCCTCGTGAAGCATCACGTCATCATATTGAAAATAGTTCTTCTGTTTTAAAACAATGTCTCGATGAAGCAAAAATCAAAATTGATGATCTTGATATGATTGCATATGCAGGTGGGCCTGGTCTTGGACCTTGTCTAAGAGTTGGTGCTGTTGTAGCACGTTCTCTTTCGTCATATTATGATATTCCAATTTATCCGGTAAACCATGCAATTGGACATATAGAACTAGGTAAGCTTCTAACAGGTGCAAAGAATCCACTTGTTCTTCTTGTTTCAGGCGGACATACAATGATTCTTGCATTTTCTTCAAGACGATGGCGAGTTTTCGGTGAAACTTTGGATATTACTTTGGGCCAACTTTTAGATCAGTTTGGGCGGTCATTAGGATTTGCTTCGCCATGTGGAAAACGAATTGAAGAATTAGCAAACAAGTCTACCAATTACATTGATCTACCGTATGCAGTGAAGGGAAACGATGTATCATTTTCAGGTCTACTGTCTGCTGCAAAACAAAGTACTTCAAAAGGAATTGAAGATGCATGTTATTCCTTACAAGAAACTGCATTTGCTATGATTGCTGAGGCAACAGAACGTGCTTTAGCCTTTACTAGAAAAAATGAAATTATGATAGTTGGAGGAGTTGCAGCAAACAAGAGACTATCTTCTATGCTAAAGGATGTATGTAAAAGACAGAAAGCAAAATTTTTTGTTGTCCCAATAAATTATGCAGGTGATTGTGGTTCTCAAATTGCTTGGACTGGAATTCGAGAATCTAGTGTAAGTAATGGTGCAAAGATTAAAGATACTTTTGTTAAACAATCTTGGAGATTAGATAGTGTTGATGTTCTTTATTGATTCTTAAAATCTTCTATGGCATCTTGAATATCTTCTAACCATCCACCGGTTCCCATAACCCCAAACTTATATGATTTTCCATCTTTATCTGTTTTAATTTTAAAACAAATCTTTTTGATGAATCTGCCTTCTTTCCATGCATCTACTTGATCTAAAGGAACATCGATTACTGTCTCACCCATTTTTGTTGAAAAATCTGCAATTCTACTTTTTCTTTTATCAAATGCAATACGTTTGTTAGTTAATGTTAGAACTCCTGTGCCTAATTCATCTTCATTACAATCTTCTTGTTTTAATCGCTTTTCATCTGCATCCATATTACTATTGAAAAATTATATAATTAATGGCTTTACCTAGAAATGCTAAAAATGTCACATTTTATTTAAAAGTATGAAACAAAAGCACAAAGAATATCTAAAATTAAACAAAAATGTTCTTCTAGGTTTTCTTGGTTCAATTATTATCTCTGCAATTGCTGCAGATTATTTTGCTGATCAGGCTGATTATCTTAATACATCATTAACTCTGATAATAGATTACGCCATGTTTTTTTCAATATTTGGTGGTTTGTTTTATCTTGATAATAGAAAAAAATATGTCTTAGATAACGGTCAAAGAGATAACACACTTTTAAAATCAGATCTAATAAAAATAATTTCATCATTAGGAATTGGTGAAGTTGTTTATACAATTGTTAGATGGAGTTTGCAATACTATTTCTTACTCATAAATTATGAACCTTACATGGCATCGATTATTTCACAATTAATCTCTACTGTAGTCTATATGGTTACATTAAATTTGTCTGTAAAACTTACAAAATTGTACAAAGATGGTAGTTAGTGTTTATGTTGATGGTGCAGGTGGTGAAAAATCTGGCTATGGATTTTTCATTAAAGAAACTGGAGAATCTTTCTATGAAGAAAAATTAGGAATAACAAATAATCAGGCAGAATTTTATGCCATAATTACAGCATTAAAAAAATTCCAAGATTCGTCAGACGAAATTATAATTTTCAGTGACTCAAAAAATACTGTAAATCAATTAAATCATGAATTTGCAATAAATAATGAACAATTACGAATTTTGGCACAGAAAGCCTGGTTATTAATTCCAAAAATCCATAAATTAAACATAAAATGGATTCCACGAAAGGAAAATTTGGCAGGAAAAATGCTTGGGAGCTAATCTGGAATAGCTTTAATTATAGAAAAATTTTAGATCTAAAAACATACCATGACTGATTCTGTTTTCCTTTCTCCAAAATCTATTGCTATTATTGGTGCTTCTGATAAAGAAGGTAGTGTAGGTCG
>Ga0114999_10001496_pt1:0-22500 | contig 32451 bp, 27 predicted proteins | sample ArcticOcean_MG_C_3_FD_89820 | JGI IMG/M metagenome (GOLD analysis project Ga0114999, IMG submission 89820) | Marine microbial communities from western Arctic Ocean - ArcticOcean_MG_CB8_126 | ecosystem: Environmental > Aquatic > Marine > Oceanic | place: Arctic Ocean: Canada Basin...
CCGAGACCGACGAGGAGGACTCGCACCAGGAGTTCAGCGGCCTGCCGTCTCCGGCCGCCGCGAGCGTGGTTGCCAGCATCCCGATCTCGTACCTGTTGCTGGTCCGCTCGCCCGACCCGGCCGTGGTTGCGGTTGCCGAATGGCCCGGCCAAGCCCTGCAACTGGTACTGCCTCTGGTGACTCTGGCCGTCGCCTGCCTGATGGTCAGCCGCATTCGTTATGTGCACGCGGTCAATCACCTGTTGCGTGGCCGTCGTGGTCGAGCGCACATGATCAAGCTGGTCTTTGCCCTGGCGGTCGTCTACTGGCAGCACGAAGTCGCGATCCCGATGATTCTCTGCTGGTACGCCTTCGCTCCGCCCATCCGTTCGCTGTTTGAGTTGGTGTTGCGTCGGCGGACTCCAGACCCGTCAGAACTCTGACCCCAACGATCACTCGGCCAAGGTTTCACAGGTACGCTCAATGTTTACAGGTCTGGTTGAAGTTCGCGGATCGGTGATGGGACTGGTCGATCGTCGCCCTGCTCGTCGTCTCAAGATCGACGTGGGCGTCGACTGGGCCGCCGATTCGGCGATCGGTGACAGCGTGGCGATCAACGGGTGTTGTCTGAGCGTGGTGGAGATTGGTGAGAGGAGTCTCGAGTTCGAAGCCGGCCCCGAGACATTGGCTTGCACCAATCTTGGGGAACTGGCTGCCGGCGACCCCGTCAATCTTGAACGCCCGCTCGCCGTCGGTGGCCGATTGGGTGGCCATTTCGTGCAGGGGCACATCGACGACACGGCCAGCGTGGTCGAGGTGACTCGTGACGGCGAGTGGGTAACGATGTGGTTCGAGTTGCCCGTCAGCCTGGCCGGGCAACTGGTCCCCAAGGGTTCCGTCGCCGTCGATGGCGTCAGCCTGACGGTCGTCGATGTCGTCGCCAACCGATTCAGCGTCGCCCTGATTCCTCACACGCTCGACGTCACCACCCTGGGGATTCGTGGCGAGGGAACTCGAGTCAACATCGAGACCGACATCCTGGCCAAGTACGTGAAGAAACTGGTCGACGATGTCCCGCTCGACTTGTCGGGAAGGCCTGGTCGGCCGAATCAGGCTTCAGCTGAGAGTGAATTGGCATGAAAAACGAAGTTCGGCAGACTCGCAGTCACCTGATGGATCTGTTTGCCCGTCATGGCTTTCATCCTCGAACCGATTTCGGTCAGAATTTTCTGATCGACTTGAACCTGGTCGACGTGCTGGCACGCGAAGGCCGTCTGGGTCCCAAGGACGTGGTGCTGGAAGTCGGCACCGGGACCGGCAGCCTGACGACTCAGCTTGCAGCGTTTGCCGCCGAGGTGATCACTGTCGAGATCGACGACAGGATGGTGAAGTTGGCACACGAGGTGATCGATCCGCTGGAGAACGTGACCCTGCTGCATCGTGATGCCTTGAAGAACAAGAACCATTTTTCCGAGGAGGTGCTCGAGTTGATCGCCGAGCGGTTGGCGGAGGATTCGGGGCGTCGGCTGAAGTTGGTGGCCAATTTGCCCTATAGCATTGCCACGCCGATTGTCTCGAACCTCGTCGCCACCGACATTGACTGGGAGCGGATCGTGGTGACGATTCAGTGGGAACTGGCCGAACGGATGACGGCGGCACCAAGCACCCGCGACTACGGAGCGCTCTCGGTCTGGCTACAGGCTCAGTGCCACGTCAAAACACTCAGACGACTGTCACCTACCGTCTTCTGGCCGCGTCCGAAGGTGCAGAGTGCGATTGTGCGGCTGGTGCCCGATCCGGTGGGCAAGCGGCGGATCATTGACCGGGTGTTTTTCCAGGACTTCCTGCGTCGAGGTTTTCAGCAGCGGAGGAAGCATTTCCGAGGCGTTCTGGCCGGGATGTATCGCAAGCAGATTTCGAAGGCAGACATCGATTCGGCCATGGCCGAAACCGGCATTCCCGAAAAGACTCGAGCCGAACAAATCGAAGTCGCTGGTCTGGTGGAACTGGGCAATCGACTGTATCAAAGGATCAACTCTCACCAGAACGACAAGCAGGGAGTCTGACACGATGGACAGTCGCATCGCCTACCGTGGCTACACGTTTGACGACGTACTGTTGGAACCTCTGTACAGCGACATTCTGCCGTCGCAGGTCAACATCGGCACCCAGCTGACTCGGAACATTCCGCTGCATCTCCCGGTCGTCAGCAGCCCGATGGATACGGTCACCGAAAGCGACATGGCGATCGCGTTGGCTCAGGAGGGCGGGATCGGGATCATCCACAAGAACATGACCATCGAGCAGCAGGCTCTGGAGGTCAACCGGGTGAAGCGGAGCGAGCACGGAGTGATCGTCGATCCGGTCACTTTGCCGCCGGATGCGACGGCCGCCGAGGCGTCGCGGATCATGGATGAGCGGAATATCGGAGGCGTTCCGATCACCGTTGATGGGGTTCTCAAGGGAATCCTCACCCGACGGGACCTCAGGTTTCTGGAATTCCCCGAGACGAAGATCCAGGAGGTGATGACTCGCAAGAACCTGGTGACAGCTTCCGAGGAGACCACTCTCGAGGACGCTCAGAAGATTCTTCTCGAAAATAAAGTCGAGAAACTGTTGTTGGTGGATGGAGAATACCGATTAAAAGGATTAATCACGATCAAGGATATCGACAAGACTCTGCAGTTTCCTCTGGCGTCGAAGGACACTCGAGGCCGATTGCGGGTCGGTGCTGCGGTTGGCGTAATGGATTACGACCGAATCGAGGCATTGCTGGAAAAAGGCGTCGATGTGCTGGTCGTTGATAGTGCTCACGGGCACTCGAAAAACGTGGTTGAAACTGTCAAGGAGATCAAGCGGCGGCACGAAATCGACGTAATTGCCGGAAACGTGGCCACCACCGAAGGGGCTCGTGACCTGCTGATGGCAGGAGCTGACGCAATCAAGGTTGGGATCGGGCCCGGTTCGATCTGCACGACGCGGATCATTTCGGGAGTTGGAGTCCCACAACTGTCGGCGATCGTCAATACGGCCAAGGCCATTACCGACACCGACGTACCGATTATCGCTGACGGAGGGATTCGTTACAGCGGAGACATCACCAAGGCGCTGGCCGCAGGGGCCCACGTCGTCATGCTCGGCGGACTGCTCGCCGGCCTCGACGAAAGCCCCGGCGAACTGATCCTTTACAAGGGCCGCAGTTTCAAGCGGTACCGGGGAATGGGGTCGCTGGGAGCCATGGTCCAAGGCAGCAGCGAACGATACAGGCAAAGCGGAAGTGAAACAGGACAAAACAAGGCGAAGAAACTGGTGCCCGAAGGGGTCGAGGGTCGCGTGCCTCACAAGGGGCCGCTCAGCAACTTCCTCTACCAATTGATCGGCGGCCTGCGGGCCGGCATGGGTTACCTGGGGGTTGAGACGATCTCGGAGTTGAGAACGGAGTCGCGATTCATTCAGATTTCGCCAGCCTCCGTTCGGGAGAATCATCCACATGATATTGCGATCACACAAGAAGCACCCAACTACACGGCAGAAGATTTGTCGATGGAGTCGACCTGATCACCTTGATCAGCCTGTTCGGCCGGCTGGCCGATGGGCCATCGCGGTTGCTCTGCTCGCCGTCACCTCGCTTGGTCACGCCGCAGAACCTGGCCCCCAGCCCCGATTCCAATTGCCTCGGGTCGTTGCCAACGGATCGTCCAGTCGCACCCCGACGCGATCCGTCAAAGCACCGGTCATCACTCTTGATCAACAACCGGTCTCAACACCGACCGCCACACCGCAGCCACCGCCGTCCTTACCAGTCTCGCGTGCATCGCAAGTGGTTCGGGTGTCGGCCGAGCCGAAGGCTCCGATCGTCAGCGATCCGAAACAGCTGCGCAAGATCACCACGATCCGCCCGTTTCAGGATTACTCGCCGTTAGGTCAGCCGAAGGTGAATCGCAAGCCGGAGGAATTGAAGTTGGGTAGTGGCGAGTTTCCCGAGCGGATTTTCGAGTCTCAGGTGTATCACTGGAAGGCGAGCGACCTGTACCATTTCCCGCTGTACTTCCAGGACGCACCGCTCGAGCGATACGGTCACACTCACCACGAATTGCTGCAACCGTTCATTTCGGCACACCGCTTCGGTACTCAGTTGATCGGCCTTCCGTACCAGATGACGATCGACCCGGTTCTGAAGAAGACGTACACTCTGGGCTGGTACCGTCCGGGCGAGCCGGCTCCGAAGTTGTTCTACCAGGTGCCGTGGAACACCGAAGCGGCGGCCGTGCAGGCTGGAGTCATGACCGGACTGTTCTTCATGGTGCCCTAGGCCGTCCGGCCTGCCGGTCTTCCAGTTTGGATCATTCGAGTGAACACGCCGCAACCGAATCTTGGCGACCGGGAGACTGGCTTGAGCGCATTGGCCGGAGACATTATCGACCGGATCGAGTCACTTCTGCTGGATGCCGAATCGAGCACGCGGCCGTTGGAGTTGGATCCGTATCGTAGCAAGTTGTTCGAGTTGTTCGTCACGGCTCATGCGGCCGGGTTGTTGTCCGAGGATGGTGACACGGACCTGACGGCCGACGGGATCAGCGGCCAGTTGGCGTCGCGTTGGAACCTGGCTGATGTCGCCCAGACCTCGGTGACGCGCCAGGAGAAGTTGTCCAGCGAATCGTTGAGTCGCATGCGAATGTTGTGGTCGTTTTTGAGGATGTGGATGGAGTGGGGCTACGCCTGGGAGCGTTGGTCCGAATTCCACGACGCCTAGATCGAGCAATCGGACCCGGACAAAGCGTCCTGCCAGGCACCGACCAGCCCGTCTGTCGCCGCGTCGATCGGGAATCTCGAGCGAACCTCCACCAACGCAGTCGCTGCCAGCCGGGTTCGCAAGGCCCGGTCGTTGGTCAGCGAGTCGAGACCTGTGGCGAGGGCGCTGGGGTCGTCCGGCTCGACGAGGAGCGCCGAGTGATCGTTTTCGAGGATTTCTCGGGTGCCGCCGACATCGGTTGCCAGGATCGCAACTTCGGCAGCAGCCGCTTCCAGGAGCACTCGGCCAAGAGGTTCTTGCCGGGCCGGGTGTACCAACACGTCGATTTCGGCCAGCAACTCTGGAACATCGTCTCGAGTTCCCAATCGATGCACGCAGCCCGCCGGAGCCGCCCTGGCAAACGTCTCGAACACCGACGTCTCGAACTCCACACTTTCGGCCTTCCGCGAATACCTCTGGCCAACAATCACATAGTCGATGTCACCGGCCACCATGGTGGCCGCTTCGGCCAGGACATCCAGTGCCTTGCGGAGCCCGATTTGTCCGATCGTCGCGACGAGGGAGCTATTGCGAGTGATATTCAGTTCACGCTTCAGCCAGCCGGGTTCTCGTTGAGGATCGTGGTGGGCTTGCTGGAACCGAGCAACATCGATGCCGTTGTGGACGACTCGAAGACGCTCGGCGTCGAGCCCGGCGGCGACGTGATGCTCGCCGGTGGCGTGCGAAACGGCCAGCAGCAGCCGGTTCGAGTTGATGTCGGCCAGGGCTGTGGTCGAGAGATTGACGATATCGCGGAGGTGCCCGGTGGTGGGGAATCCGGTTTGCCGAGCCAGTCGGCCGGACAGACGGCACATCGACAGGCTGTTGGCATGCAGTAGACGGAGTCCGGATTCGTTGACGAGCCGACCGAGTCGTTCGACGGCCGTTTCGCGGTCGTCACTGACTCGGAACTCGAGATGCTCGACTCGGTGAGTGACCAGTGCCCGGGCCAGGTCACCTCCCGAAGGGGCCAGGACGACCGGATCCCAGCCACGATCCCGAAGTGTCGGGACCAGAGCCAGCAGCGAGTGTTCTCCACCGTTGAGCGACTCGAACTCGCACAGCACGCCCACTCGACGAACCGGGGTCAGAGCTGGAATAGTGGATCGTGGGTCACTCATTCCCAGTATCTCGCCGCGGCGCGGGCCACTATTCCCTATTAGAGCTCTGATCCCGGATTGTGTTAGTAGCGAGCGAGGTCGGCGGCCTGGGTTGTGAGATTCAGGCCGCTGACGATTTCTTGGGCCGAGTTGAGCATCATTTTCAGTTCGCTGCCGATGGCGATGAATTGCCAGCCTTCTTCGATGCGTCGCTGGACATCTTCGACCGTCTGCACGTGCAGTCCAACCGGGGTTCCGGTCTCTTTGCCGGTGGCCAGCACGCGTTGCATCATCTCTTCGTGTTCTTCGGCCGACGGGAAGGTCCCGTCGGCGTCTCTCATCTGGAACCTCAGGTCGTTGGGTCCGACGAAGATGGCGTCGACTCCCGGCAGGCTGTAGATGTCTGGAGCGTTTTCGACCCCTTCGGGCGATTCGGTTTGCAGCACGACGAGGATATTGTCGTTGGCCTGTTCGAAGTAGTCTCCGGCCGATGCGTCGAAGTTGATCGCATGCAGGCCGCCTCCGACCGATCGGTCGCCCGTCGGAGGGTACTTGGCGGCGGCGATGGCTGCGGTGGCCTGTTCAACCGTGTCGACCATCGGCACAACGATGCCGTGGGCTCCGGCGTCGAGAACTCGCTTGATCAGGTCGTGGTCGCCTCGAGGTACTCTTGCCAACGGCACACAACCGGCGTCGGCGATCGAACCGAACACCAGGGCCGCGTCACTCCAGTCGATCGGTGAATGTTCGATGTCGAGAGTCAGCCACGGGAAGCCGACTCGGGCCATCAACCGCGTTGCGTAGACATTGCCCAGGCTCAGCCAGGTACCGACCTGAGGCTGACCAGATTTCAGGGCTGCTTTGACCGGGTTGAGTTTCATGTGAGTGTCCAATCGAGGGTCTGAGAGAAACGAGTGTGGGTCGCGACGTCGCGAGGAAACTCGATTCTCTCAGGCGTCATCCGAAGGTCAACCGAATGGAACACTCGGCCGGCACCCCGGTATACTCGATCGGCGTCCGAGCTGGTTGAGGCGCTGGTTGAGGCGGTGGTTCGGGGTCAGTCAACGGGGGTTGTGTGGATGGCGGAATTTCAGGCGGTGGCCAAGACGGGAGACATCCCCGAGGGCCAGGGGCGTGCGTTTGCGGTTTCGGGTCGGATGGTTGCCGTTTTTCTCGAGGAGGGCAGCTACCACGCCATCAACGACAGCTGTCCGCACATGGGTGCATCGTTGGCGACCGGGTGGGTTGAAGACAGCCAGGTCACCTGCCCGTGGCACGCTTGGCGGTTTTCGATCACCGACGGGAGCTGGCTGGACAATCCTGGTTCGGAACTCAAGGCCGACTGTTACGAAGTGCGTGTGGTTGGCGAGGAGATCCAGGTGGCGGTGGGGTGTCGTGGGGAGTGAAGAGTGGGGGGTTCAGGGTAGTTGGCAGGACTCGCCGGGACTGAGTACCAGTGGCTGGGTATCGGTTTCGTTTTTTACGCGTTGGGCCCAGGCGTCGGCGTCCTGTTCGATCAGTGGCCATGTGTTGTAGTGATCGGGGATGACCTGTTTTGGTTTAATCATCTTGACGGCTTTCAGCGCGTCATCGGGTCCCATCGTGAAGTTGTCTCCGATTGGCAGGATGGCCAGGTCGATTCCGACTTCACCGATCAGGGTCATGTCGAGGAACAGCCCGGTATCGGCGGCGTGATAGATGGTTGAGTCGTCGAGAGTCAGCAGCAGTCCGCACGGGTTGCCCCCGTCGGACCCATCGGGCAGCATCGAGCCGTGGTGAGCGATAGTCAGTTTCAGCGAGCCCCACTCGAATTCATGTTGTCCGCCGATATGCTGAGCATGGGTATTTCCGAGTCCCTGGCGGGTCAACCATTCGACGATTTCGTGATTGGCGACGACCAGTGCTCCGGTCCGGTTGGCCACGTCAATGGTGTCGCCAACGTGGTCTCCGTGCCCGTGACTCAGGATGATCACATCGGCAGGCACCAGGTCGGCGGTTGTTGATGCGGCCGGATTTCCTGTCAGGAACGGGTCGATCAGCAGGTGTGTGCCATGGGTTTCGACCAAAAACGTGCCGTGTCCCAGGAAGGTCACCGTGGTTGCCATGGTCTGAAGTCTCCGGTTTGAGGCCGCCAGTCGAGTCTCTGAGCCGGGTCACTCAGCGGCTCAGTTCACGTTCCCAGTTCATTCTGCATGTGTCGTTTGTAGCTTTCGACTCCGGGTTGACCGAAGGGATTGATCCCGGTGGCGTAGCCTTCGAGGGTGACGGCGAGCATCAGCATCTGCAGCACCGCTCCGATGCTGAACTCATCGAGCCGCTGCATTCGGATATCGGCGGTTGGTCGAGCGTCTTCGGCGTAGGCCCGGTTGGTGCCTGTGACGGCGGCATCGAGCACGTCACGGATGGTCCGGCCGGCGAGTTGGTTGAGGCCATCGAAGTTGTCTTGGCGTTGAGGAATGACGAGTGAAGTGGTGGAGGGTTCGTCGATCAGCAGGTTGGTGATCAGTTTGTCGCGTCGGCCGTCCTGGTGTTGTTGTCCGCGGCTGTGCAGGTCGCGGGTATTGACGGCGGTCAGCGGAGTGGCCCCACGTCCGTCCTTGCCGAGGCTTTCGGCCAGCAGTTGGTCGTGCCACAGGCCGAGGTGTTCGAGTTCTCGGGTCCAGACACTGAGGACTCGGACGGTCAGCCCGTGTTGTTCTTCGGCGGTGATCGAGGTGGCGGCATGATCGATCACCGGGTTGTGTCCCGGTTCGGTTTCGCGAAAGGCTCGAGTCATTCCGGCTGCTCCTTCGAGCAGCTTTCGAATATCGAGTCCGAGTATGGCGGCTGGCAGCAGTCCGACGGCGGTGAGCACTGAAAAGCGGCCTCCGATCGCTTCGGGCAGGGTGAAGATGTTCTCGCATCCCATCCCGACCGCCAGCCGATTCAGCGAGCTGTCGGCTGCGGTCGTCACTGCAATCGAGCGTGCGACCTGATCGGGGTCATTCAGCCCGGTCTCGAGTGTGGCCAGCAGGATTCTGAGTGCGATGGCTGTTTCGATCGTGTTGCCCGACTTGCTGGTGACCAGCAGTCGCCACGGCAGGTCGCGGGAATGTGCCAGGCCATCGAGCAGTGCGACGAGACCGTTGTTGTCGAGGTTATCGCCTTCGAAGTGTAACCGTGGAGCGTTTCGTCTTGCTTCGCGCGGTCGCTGATTGTGGTACGGGTCCGAGAGAGCTGAGAACAGTGCACGGGGTCCCATCGACGAGCCACCGATCCCGAGCAGCACGATATCATCGGCCTGTTCGCGGAATTCGGCTCCGGTTCGTTCGATCCGAGCCAATTCGGATTCGTCGTTGAGCAGCCGGGTTGGCCAATCGATGAAGTCAGTATCGAGTGGCTGGAATGAGCCGAGTCGTTCGGTCGTGTCGTTCGAGTCGGGTGAGCGATCCAGCTTGGCGTCGTTGTTGAGAGTTGTCCGGGCGTCGAGCAGTCGGAGGACGACGTTGGCTCGAGCGTCGGGATCGAGAATGGTATTGGCAGCCGCGGCGTCGTACAGCGGCAGCGACGTGGAGTGATTCATCGGAGTGGTCCATCAGGCGTGATCAGTCGTCGTCCGGTGGCGAGATCCCGAAGTCCTGGATGGTGAGCAGAGACTGGAACGGCAGATCTCGCTGTGCGAACGCTTCGGCTCCGCCTTCGAGTCGGTCAACGATCCCGACGACCTGCACGACCTGTGCACCGTAGTCGACGATCCGATCCACCGCCTGCAGTGCGCTGCCTCCGGTGGTGACCACGTCATCGATGACGATGACTCGAGCCCCCGGTCCGGCGGGGCCTTCGACATACTGTCCAGTCCCGTGTCCCTTGGCTTCCTTGCGGACGAGCAGGCCTTCCATGGGGATATTTCGTTCGGCGGCGACTGTCAGCAGGCCGCCGATGATCGGGTCGGCACCGATCGACATCCCGCTGACCGCGTCGTATTCGACGTCTTCGAGCAGTTCGAGCAGTCCTTCACACACCAGTCTCAGGCCATCGGCGTGCAGGGTGATTTGTTTGCTGTCGAGGTAGTAGGTCGAGGTCCGTCCGCTGACGAGAGTGAACTCGCCGAACTTCAAGGCTCGATCCTGGAACAGCTGGATCAGCAGATCGCGGTCATACATGGCAGAACCGGCCACGATGGGCCGGGGACTTCAGGCGATTGGCGGCCTCGACAGCCCGCCATCTTAGCGGTGGATCACCACTTCACAACCGGTCACCAGCATCCCGTAGAGCTGTTGGATGTCTGCGTTGTGCAGTCTGAGACACCCTCTCGATTCGGCACGTCGGATCGAGCCTGGTTGGTTGGTGCCGTGGATCCCGTAGCCTTCGCCGAGGTCGATCCAGAACCGGCCGAGTGGGTTTTCGGGAACTGACGCCGGGACGACTCGGCCGTCTGGATCGGTGTACTGTGGATCGGGAACCTTGCGGAGCACTCGGAAGCGGCCCAGTGGTGTCGAGTGATCTCGACCGATGCCGATCGGAAACGTGCAGACGTATTCGGTATCGGTTCGAACCAGCAGCGAGAATTCGCTGAGATCGACGACGACACGGAACGGGCCGCGGATGACTTTCAGCGTCTGGCCGGCTCGGATTCTCCGTGGCGTGACGCGATTGAGTTCCGCGAGGTACTGCCAGCCGACCTGGTAGCGAGGGGCGATACCGGCGAGTGAATCGCCGGGTTGGATCGTGTGAGCCGGCAGGATGTGAGGCCGTGACGAGAAGAACAGGGCTTTTGCGGTCTGGTTGATCCGCTGCGTGATCTGAGCTCGTTGGCCGGGTTGCTGGAAGTAGATCCACGAGAGAGCCTTGTGAGCGGCGACGAGGTCGCCGGACTGGACGAGCGAGTCGATTTCGGAGACCGTTTTCGGCCCAGTCGAGCTGTTCGGGATTGCCAGTTCTGATTCGACCGGCTGAATGCGAGGCGATCCGATGGGGGCAGGGGCAGGGGCAGGGGCGTTGGAGGCATTGGATCGTGACCGGGTTGGTTTCCAGTCGTTGGCCTGATCGATCGAAGCTGTCGGGAACGACGATTGGGATCCGGCGACGACGTTCGCGTTGGCGATCTGGTCGGTGACGATGGGTGGTTCGAATTGAGCGGGCAGGTTGTTGAGCGAGTCGAGTTGCGTCTGTTCGAGCGGGGACACTGAGTTGGCGATTGAAGTTTCGGCCGGTGCAACATTGACCGGCCACCAGCCACCTCGCCATCCCAGCCATCCGACGACAACCAGGGCCAGGAGTCCCAGCCAGAGGAATCCACCGTAGCCGCTTCGGTGATTTCGTCGACTTGCCATCGTCGTGGCTCCTTCCCGGAGACGCTGTTGTCGGTGTCGCGGGCGGGGATGGTAGCAGAGCGAGTTGAGCCCGGCGATGGGAATCGGGTTGTGTCGATCTAGTTGGATCGAACGACGTAGGATCCGGGTAGTCGTTTGACGAGTCGTCTGAGTTCCAGTCCGGTGAGCACGGCGAGGGTGGTGGAGGTATTCAGCGGCGAGAGTCGCAGCAGTTCATCGAGGTGTCTGGGGTCGGGACCAACGACACCGAGCACTTGTCGTTCTCGATCGTCGAGAGTCAATTCGCGTGGGACGTGAATGGGCGGCGATTGGCCAACTCGTACGGGTTTCATCAGTGGTCCGAGTTCATCGAGCACGTCATCAACACAGGTCACCAGTGTGGCACCGTCTCTGAGCAGATCGTGGCATCCCTGGCTGGCGGTGCTGTCGACTTGTCCGGGGACGGCGAGCACTTCGCGACCCTGTTCGATCGCGTGTCGTGCGGTGTGAAGTGCTCCGCTTCGCCGAGCGGCCTCGACGACGACCACTGCCAGTGACAGTCCGCTGATGATGCGGTTTCGTTGAGGAAACAGGCCGGGCAGCGGTCCCTGATCGAGTCGGGCTTCGGTGACGAGTGCGCCGAATCTGGTGATGTCCGAGGCCAACTCGGCGTGTTCGGGCGGGTAGATCCGGTTGACTCCGGTGGCCAGCACCGCGATGGTCCGACCGCCGGCAGCCAGAGCGGCCCGGTGTGCGATTCCGTCGATGCCTCGAGCCAACCCACTGATGACCGTCAGTCCGGCTCGCGCCAGGCCTCCAGCCAGCAGTTCACTCATCCGCCGTCCATAAGCCGTGCACCTGCGGCTGCCGACAATCGCGACTGCGATCTGGTCGACCGGTTCGAACTGTCCTTTGACGTACAGCAGGTCGGGCGGATCGGGGATTTCTTCGAGTAATGGGGAATACAGATCGTCGCCACGTTCGATGATCGTGATTTGTTCGGACCGACACCTTGCGACGATCTCACCAGCCTGTTCGCGGCTGATCGCTTCGGCGATCCCGTCGGCCACGAGGTGGCCGACTCGAGGCACTTCGAGCAGCCGTCGTCTGGAGGTGGCCAGGATCTCGGTCGCTTCGCCCACGTGCTCGAGCAGCAGCTGAAGCACTCGGGGCCCGACGCCCTGAACCAGCTGCAGCCGGATCCGGTCCAGCAGCGCCGCATCGTGTTCACTCGAACAATCCACCATCCGGTGTTCTCCTCTACGTACCTGACGAGTCGAACACCGCAGCAATTGGATTGTAACCGACGCGGCGTCAATCTGTCGCAATGGAAGTCTTCAGAATTGTGAAGTGGGCCGGTTGGTGCGATCGGATGGCTGGGTTGCAATCTGGTGGGGCGCGGATGTAATGAGTCGATTCGAATTCATGAGTGGGAGCGACGACTGATGAGCGATACGAGCATGTCGGCTGGGCAAACCGTCCGCTGGGGGATTCTCAGCACGGCGAAGATCGGCATCGAGAAGGTGATTCCGGCGATGCAGCAGGGGGAGTTGAGCGAGATCACGGCGATCGCGTCGCGGGACGCCGACCGGGCCCGAGCCGCAGCTGATTCGCTGGGGATTCCCAACAGTCACGGCAGCTACGAAGCACTGCTGGCCGATCCGGAAATCGATGCGGTCTACAACCCGTTGCCCAATCACCTACACGTGTCGCTGTCGATCCAGGCACTCGAGGCGGGCAAACACGTGCTGTGCGAGAAGCCGATCGGGATGACGTCCGGGGAGGGGCAGCAGTTGGTCGATGCGGGTGCGGCTCATCCGGAGTTGAAGTTGATGGAGGCGTTCATGTATCGCCACCATCCCCAGTGGCTACGGGCCCGGCAGATTGTCGCCGATGGGGGGGTGGGCGAGTTGCGGACGATCCAGACGGCGTTTGCCTATTACAACGACGACGGTGAGAACATCCGTAACATCGCCGACATCGGTGGTGGCGGGCTGATGGACATTGGTTGCTACGCGATTTCGGTGGCACGGTTCATTTTCGATGCCGAGCCTGATCGCGTGGTGGGGATCGTCGAGTACGACGAGGCGTTCGGGACCGATCGCCTGGCCTCGGCGATGCTCGATTTCGGACGTGGCACCAGTACCTTCAGCGTCTCGACGCAGCTGACGCCCTACCAGCGGGTCAATATTTTCGGGACGACCGGGCGGGTCGAAATCGAGATTCCCTTCAACGCGCCACCGGATCGGCCGTGCCTGATGTGGCACGAGACCGGCGGCGAGATCGAGCAGATCGAGTTCCCGGTCTGTGATCAGTACGCGATCCAGGGCGAGTTGATGAGCCGGGCAATCCTGGATGACACGCCGGTTCCGACGCCGATCACCGACGCGGTGGCCAACATGAAGGTGATCGAGGCGGTGGTCGAGAGTGATCGGACCGGTGGCTGGGTGGGCCTGTGATGACCGACCTGGTCGGCGATCCGGACGTGGGCTAGGGCTGGCCTACTACCGACGTTTCTATCCGGTGATCGATCGGATCTGAGACGGGCGTGCTCCTCGAGTCGATGGTGACGAAGGACGGGCGACCAACGAGCTAATCGAGCGGCGGTATCGGTTGGGCTAATGGAGAAATTCGATGAGGATCGAGAACGAATACTGCGAGGTCGAGTTGATACTGGATGACCCGGAGCGGACGTTCCGTGCCATCGGAGGCCGGTGCGGAGGCCGGTGCGGATGACGTCGTTGGCTGTCGAATCAGGCGAGACGGGTGAAATCCGGTTTTCTCCGATGCTGGCGGTGATTCCGATGTTGGAGCCCGGTCACAATCAGGGAGAGAACGCCATCGACATGGCATCGATAGTCGTTTTGCCTCGGGTTCCCGTGGAGCCCGGCCCCTGTTTTGTTTGCCGTATCCGGGGACTCAGACCAGTTCTGAGATCAGCTTGCGGTCGTCGACGAGGTACTGTGGACGCCCGTTGGGGTCCGTCAGTGTCATCGTGTTACAGTCGATGCCCAACTGGTGGTACAACGTGTGGAAGATCGACTGCAGCGTGACCGGGTTGTCCTTGGGGCGTTCGCCCTTGGAGTTGGTCGACCCGATCACCTGGCCGTGCTTGAAGCCGCCTCCGGCGATGAAGAAGAACGCGGCGGATGGCCAGTGGTCGCGGCCATTGCCAGCATTGATCCTCGGTGTCCGGCCGAACTCGCCCGACATCATGATGATCGTGTCGTCGAGCAGGCCGCGGGTCTTCAGGTCGTCGATCAACGCGGTCAACTTTCGCGAGATCGGCGGCAGCTTGCTCCGCATCGCGTTGAAGTTGTTTCCGTGGGTATCCCAGCCTCCCCAGGTCATCGAGACGCAGCGGACACCCTCTTCGATCAGCCGACGGGCGGCCAACAGGTTGTTGTCGGCGTATCGCTCGCGGGTCCGAGGATCCTCGAGATTGGTGTCCAGTGCCTTGGCGATGCGGCCGGAGACGACCAGGTCCAGCGCCCGACCGGTGTAGCTGTCGACCGCGTCGAACATGCCGCGACGGTCGATGCCCTTCTTGAGCCGGTCCAGGCCGGTCAGCAGGCTGCGACGGTCGTCAAGTCGATCGAGCGTGACGTTCTTGAGCACCAGGTTCTGTCGGCCCGTGGTGTCGGGTCGATAGGGGGCATAGGTCTGGCCCAGGAAGCCCGGGGTCGAGCCACCGAAGTCGATGGCCGTGGGGGCCATGCCGCGTGAGGTCTGCTGCGCGGCACCCCACAGCTTGGCCATCACCGCTCCGACACCGGGACGTCCACCCATCGAACGCATCGCGTTAATGCTCCAACCGGTGTCACCCTGTGCCGTGGTGTGCTCGTTGTTCATGCCGCGGGTCGAGCGGATGATCGAGTAGTTGTCGGCCACGCCGGCCAATTCGGGCATCAACTCGCAGATCTCCACGCCCGGCACGTTGGTCGCGATCGGACGGAACTCGCCACGGTACTCCACCGGAGCCTCGGGCTTGAGGTCGAAGGTGTCCATGTGAGTCGGGCCGCCATGCAGGAAGATGTTGATCAGGTTCTTCCCGCTGGCTTGCGCCGCTGCTTCACCCTCGGCTCGCAACAGGTCCGAGAGTCCGAAACCGACGCTGCCCATGGCTACGGCACCGATGTGCAGTGCGTCACGCCGCGTCACGCCGTCACAGTAGGTTCGCTTCGTACCGTGGATCGTCAACATGCCGAAAGCTCCTTCAAGGAGTGTGGCGGACCGAGTCACCTGAGGGCATGGTGGACCAGGCGAGTGTCCCTGCTCACAAGTGTCCTCATTGGACTAGTTTCGACTGAATATATCAACATGTGTTGATGTATTCAGCCGATTCCGTCGAGTTTTCCGGTGTGATCTTTCACACGGGTAGGGCGGAATCCGACGAGAGTAAATGAACCCTGGGTGGGTGGTCTCGGATTCATTCGTGGGCGACAAGAGCGGGTCGATCCGGGTACGATGCCCGCGAAGCTGTCGCGGGCCTGGTTGGACCTTCGGTTCGACGAGCTGGCGAAACGCGACCAGGGGCCGGTCTGACGCAGCTGGCCATCACTTGGCCGCCTTCACCAGTAGCTTGTGCCTGGCCAGTTTCAGGCTGCGGACGTTCAGTCCCGTTCCCGAGGCCGTGGTGACGGTCAGCCGGGTCGGCAGGTCGAAGCGGCCCACTCTCTTCCAGCGGTTCTGGATACTCTGGGTCCTAAGCAGCTTGCCGGTTTTTCCGTCCCAGTACTGCACCGAGTAGGAACGGGGCAGGGACTTTCCCTCGGTGTTGGGCTGATTGTCGAGCACGGTGATGGTCATGTGCTGGGGACCAATCGCGCGGTTGACCACGGTGATCTCGCCGTCGCGGACCCGGTAACTGGACGCCATCGCACCGCCAACGAACGTCAGCAGGCGGCCCAGCGGGTGCTCGTCGTCCTGGTCGGCGAAACGCAGCACCGGTCGGGCCCGCTGTCGGGTCGGAGCCCGGCGGTGCATCGCCATCGATCCCAGCTGGTCCTGGACCCACTCCTCGGCGTGCTTTTCGTCGATGTCCAGCGACACGCTGCCGTCGGCGGCCACTCTTGCGGTGCCGCCGAAGGCTCGCCCATCGACGTTGCCACCGATCGCGGCGGTGAAGCCGGGGAACGCCACCCAATTGGCCCGCTTGGCCAGGGCAGCCTCGAACAACGTGACCGCTTTAGGATCGCCACCGGAGGGCACCAGCGGCCAGCGGAACGCCAACGTGGCGAAGTCACGTGTTTCGGTGTACTTCTTGCCGTCGTGAGTCCCCTCGCCCGGGATCACTCGCTTGGTGTAGACACAAAAGTGCCCGTGAGAATCGGGTCGAAAGACCACCCGGCCGTTCTTGTCGGCCTTCAGTTCCTCGTTGACCAGGTCGTCGTCGACGGTTGTGAACATCGCACCGGGCATCGGCTTCCCGTCAGCCAGGGCAACCATCTCGATCCGGTCCTCGTGTACGACGGCGGTGATCTGCAGGGGGATCTTGGGGCGAGGTCGCAGGGTGTTGAGTATCTTGGCGTCGCCGTGGATTGCTCCGGGAAAGTACCTCAGCAAGAACGGTACGTCGCGTGTCAGCACGCCCCAGGTGCATTCGCCGCTGACGGCCACCGCTCCATCGGCCGGCAGCCGCGATCGAAGTCGGTCGGGCAACTTGCGGACCTGTAGCGGCTGGAACTTGCCGGGAGTGGTTTGCATCCAGAGCTTGGCGTGAGCGATGCGGGGGACGAAACGCGGGTCACCGGCCTGGGCGATCTCACTGAAGAACACGTCGACCTGGCGACCGGCCTCGGCGTGTTCGCCGATACGGATAAACAGGAAGTGCGCATCGGCAGAGGCCGTCAGCAGGAAGGTGAAACCAAGCGAGAGCAACAACCGGTGGTGGAAACGTGTCATGGGTTTTCCCTTTTGAGTCTTGACCGGTATCCTCGACCGGCCCATTGATTAGTTTACCTGCTCACACGAGGTTTGCGACGCTGTGACGAGTTCTGAGGATCCGAAGCCGCTGGGCCTGCTGGTCGACATGGACGGAGTGCTGGTCGATTTTGTCACCGCCGCCTTGCGGTTGCACGGTCGGCTCGAGGTGCTCGACGCGTGGCCCTCCGGCAAGTGGGACATGTCCGATGTGATGGGAATCAGCGGCCCGGAATTCTGGGGTCCGATTGAAGAGGCCGGGGCCGATTTCTGGGCGTCATTGGAGCCCTACCCGTGGTGCGATGACCTGTTCGAGCTGGTCGAGTCGATTGGTCCGTGGTGCATCCTGACCAGTCCCAGTGGCGACCCGTTCTGTGCCGCAGGTAAGATCACCTGGCTGCAGAGGAGATTTGGCCGCGGTTTCCGCAACTTCCTGATCGGGCCGCCCAAGTGGATGTGTGCTCGATCAGACCAGTTATTGATCGACGACAACGACACGAATGTCGAGAGGTTTCGGGCTCGAGGCGGCCGGGCGATCCTGTTTCCCAGGCAGTGGAACCGCAACCACGAGTTGTCTGGAGACCCGATGAGTCACCTGCGTGAAGAGCTCAGCAAACAATCATTCCTCACGAAGTGAGGAATCTCAAGCGGCGATTTGTCCGAACCGGTGAGATCCTTCGCTGCGCTCGGGATGGCGGGCCGATGCATCCGGAATGGTGCATGTTTCGGTCGTTCATTCGCCGGCATCCAGAGCTTCGAGCCGGTCGACGAATTCGGGATCGAGTCCTGCTTCGAGTCTTGCGTCGCGTTGAAACTCGCCGCCTCGTGCCTTCGACGGTCTCAGTGGCCAGTGCAGGTGTTCGGCGAATGTGTCCCAGTCGGATTGGTCTTTGGGTTTCATTCGTCTGAGCCAATCGATACCGAACCGGACGTGTCGGATCTCGTCGCGATGAATCGTCCTCATCATGGCCGCTCCGCGTCGATCGCCAGCCTGTTCGAAGGCATCGGCAAACGTCAGCGTATGATCCAGGTTGGCCCCTTCGAAGATCAGCGGTAGTCCGGCGAGGTAATCGAGTGGGCAGGTGAACAGTTGGGCTTTTTTCCAGATGTAGCCGTTGACGGGCAAGTCGCCGAAGGCGATCCCGCAGGCGGCCGCTCGTTGGATGTGCATCCGAGTGTGTCGTTGTTCGTCGGCCATGATGTCGACCATTCCTTCCCGAAACTCTCCGGGTGCATCGGGAAACGCACACAGCACCCATCCCATCACCTCCAACGCCTGCAACTCGTGGTTGGCCATGATGTGGTGTGCGATAGCTCTCGCTTGGATTTGTTGCAAGCCAGCGAGTGCGGGCATTTTCGGAGTCGTCCGGGGCGGGGCGATTGTCAGTTCCGGAGGCCGACCCGGCCATTCGACTTGGACGACTGCTCCCGGATCGGTGTCCATGAGATCATCAGCGGGAGGCTCGAGTTTCTGTTCGAGACTTTCGGACAACAGCACTCGCTCGGCGAATTCGCGAATACTCATCGAGTTGTCTCATGACGCGACCGGTCACAACCGATCGCCCGGTCACCAGGCATTTTGCAGACGCTTGGCATCGTCGAAGAAACCACTCGAACTGTCAAACCCGAGTCCAGTTGATATGCTCGCCTGGCATGACCACCGTGCTCGAATCGATCCGCGACTGGCTGTGCGTCGAGGGCGTGCAGTTCCGCGAGGTGCATCACGAACCGACTCGGACGTCCGAGGACTCGGCACGGGTTCGTGGCGAGCCTCTGAAGAACGGCGGCAAGGCCCTGGTCATGAAGCTGGGCGATCGTTTTGCCGTGTTCGTCCTGCCTGCCGACCGGCGTGCTCATTCGGCGACAATCCGTCGGACGTTGGGGGTTCGGAAGCTGAGATTTGCGACGGCCGAGGAGCTGTTGGAATTGACTGCGATCGACGGCCACGAGGGCCTGGTCCCGGGCAGTGTGCCTCCGTTTGGTGAACCGATCCTGCCGTTGCCCTTGTACGTGGATCGAGCGATAGAGGCGAACCAGAGGATTGCATTCAACGCCGGTTCGTTGACCGATTCGGTGATTCTCGATGTCTCGGACTACTTTCGCGTGGCTTGTCCGACCGAGATTTTTGAATTCTCGAGCAGCGAGTGATTTCTCAGGTTCGAAGGCGTCACCGCTCGAGATTTCTCGGTGAGTTGGGCGTTCTGTTGAGTCGGACGGTGCTTGGCAGAGACGGAACTTTTGGATTCGACATAATCGTCACAATCCGCCGCCTCGCGTCGCAGCAGAATCCTCCCGGGCGTCGTGTTTGGTCCTGTCGGTCCTGGTGAGGCAAAACGAGTGTCGCGGTGCTCGAAATCGGCTTGACACTCGTGAAAATCGGGGTGATAACCAATATGGTCCAACCGCAGACGGAACTCTTCTGATCTCATCTCGTCCTTCCAGTCTTCGGTGGCAAATCCCAACTGATGACGCTAATTTTGAGAGGCAGCGGGGCTGTTAAGCGGTGGTCACCGAGGTGACTTTCCCAGTGGTAGTCCTGTCTGTGTGACGGAAGGGGCTGTTGGTGTTGAGACATTCGGGTTTGAACCGAGCACCGGTCTGCCGTAACGGGTTGATTGGTTGTATTGCAGCCTGTGTCAGCATATTGCTGAGTCACGGGATGTCGGCGCCGACGCTCCATGCTCAGGATGCCGGCACAAAGGCTGCGAAGAAGAAGCCAGCCGTAGCGCCCAAGGCAGCGGCCAAGGCGAAGTCGTCAGCGCCCGCCAAGAAAAAGCTGGCTGCTGCAATGGGTCCACCGTTGCCAATCGGGTTTGTGCCGCCGCCGCCATTGCCTCAGGTCATGGGTCTGAACAACTCGTTGTTGACTTCCAAGAACGAGTTGGCATTTCGACGTTCGGGGTATTCGGCCTTCATGAAGGCCGTACGTGCACCGGGCTTGGGCGCCAAGTCTCAGCAGGACATCCGAGCGGGAGTTCGCTGGGTGGTGGCGAAGATGACGATGCCCGGGAATCGGAATTCACTTCCGACGCGTCGTCGCGAGATTCGGCAGATGGTCCAATTGCAGGCCAAGACGCCTCAGGTGCGCAGCTTCCTGTTGCAGGAGTTGAAGCTGGCACTTTCGGAATTGCTCGAGACGGCTCACTTCAAGATCACTCACAACAACGGCCAGAAGATCGTGGTCGTGATCACTCGACCCGATCCGAAGACCGGCAAGACGACGTCTTCGACGTTCCAGTCCAACAGCCTTCAGGGTTTGCGTGAAGTGGCTGGTGCTGGTGAGGCGGTCCGGTTTTTCGAGCGATATTCGACTCGGTCGATCTTCGGCGGCCAGGGTGGTCTACAGAACTTCCACGTCCGGCTGAACGTTGCCTACCTGCTTGGCGAACTGGTGGTTCGCAAGGGGGATCCTTCGAAGGGGATTCCTGATTCTCGTTACACCGACGCCGCCAACCCGTTGTGCGACGTGGTCAACGAGACGCGTCAGTTGGACGCGATCAAGGTTGTGGCGGTCAGGAGCCTGGTCCGACTGATGCGGACCGGAGAGCCGGATGCCGGGTTTGACCTGAGGCTGCGAGTGGCCGAGTCGTTTGCGAAGGAGCTGAAGCGGCCTTACCAGCAGAGTCTGGTGCGGCAGCGGGCCAACAGCCACCTGCAGCACATCTGGTACCAGGAGGTTCTGGTCGAGGGATTGGCAGGGGTAGGGATCCTGGTCAACAAGCAGGCCGAGCCATTTGTCGAGACGGTGTTGGCCGAGGTGTTGGCCGATTCGAACCGTCACTTCCTGGTCCGCACCGCGGCAGCCAAGGCCTTGGGACGGGCTCCATTGGGAGGAGCATTCGACGACGGTTTGCGGAGTTACCAATTGGTGGAACTGGCTGGCCAGATGTCGGCTGCGTACAACAAGTCTCCCAGTGCCGGGTACTGGCAGCGGTCCTTTCAGCGGCTCTATTTTGCCTTCAAGGCGATCAACAAGAGCGAGTTGACTGTGGCCGGCAAGCCGGCCGGTCTGCTTGGCCAGGTCGCCACCGCCCGGTTGCAGGATGCCTATCGTCAGATCGTGCCGCTGGTGGCTCATGTCATCGTTCAGCCGACCGCCGCGGCCGGCGGCAAGCCGGACTTCCAAGCCATCTCGAGCGAAACACTCAAGCCGCTGACCGACTGGTTGGCCGAGAACCGTCCGGCCAACTACAAGCCGGTTCAGCCGACCACCACCGCACCGACGACTGCACCGGCCGCCAAGTCGAGCAAGGGCACCTAGCCCCCCAGGCGACGACGGGTGCGGCCGCGAGATTCGAGTCGTTCTTGACGTTCGGGTTGACGTTGGATTATTGTCCGGCCGATCACCGGATTATTCGGTGTGAACGACCTCAACGGAAGTGATCCGGGCACCCAGTTTATGTGTGGTATTGTCGGTTACGTCGGGCATCGTCCCGCTGCAGACTTGTTACTTGAGGGGCTTCAGCGACTCGAGTATCGAGGCTACGACAGTGCGGGGATCGCGGTGGTCCAGGAGTCTGAGATTGCGGTGCGGAAGCGTCAGGGTCGAGTGGCCGGTCTGACGGAACTGGTCGGGTCGCATCCGGTCGACGGCACGATCGGCATCGGACACACCCGTTGGGCCACTCACGGGCCACCCTCCGACGTCAACTCTCACCCTCATCTTGACGAAACCGGCCGCGTCGTGCTGGTACACAACGGTGTGATCGAGAACTACGACGCGTTGAAATCACGTTTGAGCGACACGGGCTGCGGGTTCCGATCGACGACCGACACCGAGGTGGTGGCTCAGTTGATTGGTTGGCATCTGGAGCAACTGATCGAATCTGGCCGAGCGGCCGATGATCCGGAGACCTGCTGGGACGCGTTGCAGGCTTCGCTCGCAGACCTCAAGGGGACCTACGGCCTTGGCGTTCTGTTTCGCGATTGCCCCGGTCATTTGTGGGCGGCCCGTTGCGGCAGCCCGCTGGTGGTTGGAGTGGGTCGTGACGAGTATTTTTTGGCCAGCGACACCAGTCCCCTGGTCGGTTACACGCGTGAAGTGGTGTATCTGGATGACCACGACACCGCCAGGTTGGGGCGGGACGGTTTGGAGGTCAGGCATCGTGACGCGGGCACTCGCGAGGTCTCGGTTCAGACGATCCAGGACGAAGCGGTGGATATCGATCTGGGCGAGTTTCCTCATTACATGCTCAAGGAAATCTACGAGCAGCCTCGCAGTATCGAGAACGCCTTGCGAGGCCGGCTGGATTTGGACAACGCGACGGCAATTTTTGGTGGGTTGAATGCGGACATTGCGGAGGTGCGGCGAATTGATCGCATTGTGTTGACGGCTTGCGGTACCAGCTGGCATGCGGGCTTGGTGGGTGAGTATCTGCTCGAGGAGTTTGCGAGGATTCCGACGGAGGTCGAGTAT
>Ga0114999_10001496_pt1:27500-32451 | contig 32451 bp, 27 predicted proteins | sample ArcticOcean_MG_C_3_FD_89820 | JGI IMG/M metagenome (GOLD analysis project Ga0114999, IMG submission 89820) | Marine microbial communities from western Arctic Ocean - ArcticOcean_MG_CB8_126 | ecosystem: Environmental > Aquatic > Marine > Oceanic | place: Arctic Ocean: Canada Basin...
AGGCAGCCGAGCCGTTCGTCACCGGTTCAGGCCACTCCGGTTCGCTCGGCCAGCCGCTGCATTCGCCGGATGACCATTTTGAGCCGCTGTGCGACCCGTTCGGTTTGACTTGCGTCGATCTGCCCGTCGGCCAGTCGCCCGACCCAGACGGCTCCGCTCAGCAGCACTCCGCTCTGGTCCAGCACGGTCACCAGCCCGGTCTCTTCGAGCGACAACCCGGCTTCCTGCTTGTAGGCTGCCAATCCGCGGTCCCAGCCCTCGGTATCGTCTTCGACGAGGCTACCTAGCAGCCGTGCGAGGTCGATCGCCACGTTATCGATGCGGGTGCTACCCGGGTCGATCAGGCCGGTCACTCGAGGACCGGTCCACAGCAGGTGGTCGTGCCACACGTCTCTGAGACAGGGTTGGCAGCGGTAGAGTGTCTGGTGGAGAAGTTCCAGCTGGTTGGCCACCAGACCTTTGCCCTGGCGGAACAGGCGATCGATCTGGTCGATCCAATCCGACCATGCGGCCGATTCCTGTTGCTGGCCAGAGCTGTACTGTTGCCTGGACTGTTCGACTGTTCGATGAGCTGTTTCGACCAGCCGTTTCCAGCGGTGTCCCCAGTCGGCGAGTTGACCGATTCGTTCGCCGATGGCTGGTGACGGCATCGCGAGGTACGACGCGAACCATTCGGTCTCGAGTTGTCCGGCCCGAAACTTGCGTGCCGACCGGTGAAACCGTCCGAGTGTGGCCATCGCTTCGTCGAGTCGTCCGGGTGTAGGGTCGTCCCGATAATCGGCAACTCCGGGCATCCAGGGTTCCAGTTGCCAGAGTTGTCCGTTGTATTCGATCAGGCTGCTGCCGGTACGGGTGGTGAGCGGAACGGCCACGGGCACGCAGTCTGCGACGTGTTGCAGCAGCCGATGCAGTCCTTCGATCCGTTGTCTGGACAGCCCGGGGTTGGGCCAGCCGCGGAGAGCCAGTGGTCCTCGAGCAGTCTGGATCCGCACGACGTTGGCCTGGCTGAAGCCCGGCTCGGGAGGCAATTCGGGCGGTCCTTCGGGGCGGCACGAGTCGCCCCAGGGTTGGAGGAGTTCAGAGAGATTGGTGGTTTCGGGGCCGAGCATTTTGCGTTAAGTCATCCGGATCGAGCAGCCTGTTGACACTGCTCTTTGGGCACCGGTACAACAGAGAGGCATTTGGGAATGGTGCAGGATAGCGGTCTGGTCGTGTCGATGGGAACGGTTGCGATGCCTTCGAAGTGATCGGATCATCTTGTGTTGGGAAGAAGATGTCACACCCGAGGATGAAGCGACATGAAATCGAACAGTATGCTCTGTTGGACGCGGTTCACTCGACGGACGTTGCAGTTGGGCATTGTCCTGGTTGTGTCGGTATCGACATCGACGGCCGACGCCGGCGTCGTTCCCTGGCTGGTTGATTCGCTGTTCGGGAACTCGTGCCGTCCTTACCAGTCACCCTGCAGTGCCGGGTACCAGATTGGTTATCGGTCAGGTTATGGAACCCGATACGGGGGTTATTCTGCGGGTTACGGTGGTGCGTATGGTTGCCCACCGAGTGGATATAGCCAGGCCGTTCCTCAGCGGGTCTACTCGCAGCCGATGGCGGTGTCGTCCGGTTACGGATCGTCTTATGGCGGTCAGTGTCGGGTCCCGTGTGTGCCTCGATTGATCAACCCATTTTCCATTCTGAGTGGTTTGAGAGGTGTCTTTGGCTGTGGTCCGTACGGTTCGTCGTATGGTCGCGGCTATGCGGCTCCCTGGGGCTGTTCGCCGTGCGGGGTCGGTGGTTGTCCGATCAGTTTGCCATCGGGTTCTGCAGCTGCAGCTGCGGGTGCCACAGCTACTGGCGTCTGGAAGAAGTCGTCGCCTGCGGCTCGGACGTTTGTCGATGGTCCTCAGGCTTCGGGTGCCGCCGGGATCGACACGCGAGCCTTGCGTCCGGCGAGCGATCCGGACGAGGATCCAGGCACAGTGATTCCCAAGAAGTTTGTCGCACCCAAACCGAAGCAGCCGGTCGAAGATAAGAAGCCGGTGACGGAGCCGCCGACGGAAGAGGCACCGACCGCGTTGGATCTGTCGGCAATCGGCACGGTCGCTCAACACGTCGTCCCGTCTCGAGTTCGCCTGGCACGCCGAGTCGGTTCCGGTCGTTTTTTGCGGCTCCGATCGATCGTCGTGGCCCGTAGCGTGATCAGCGTGCAGCCGTCACTGCGTCCGCAACTGCCCGGCAGCTCGATCGCCGGTCGTTAGAGGTGTCGGAAGGGCAAGGGCAGGGACAGGGGCAAGGGCAAGGGCAGGGACAGGGGCAGGGGCAGGGACGGAGGCGGAGATGAGCAACGCGGATGTTGCCAGGGTACTGGTCGATCTGGCCGATTTGCTGGAGATTCAGGGAGCCAACCCGTTTCGGGTTCGGGCTCACCGCAACGGAGCCCGGACGGTCGAGACTCTGGCCGAACCGATCGCGGGGCTGGTCGAGGATCCCGAGCGATCTCCCGAGGAGCTTTCGGGGATCGGCAAGGACTTGTCCGAGAAGATCATTTCGATTGTCCTGACCGGGAAGCTGGACCAGTTGGATGAGCTTCGCGAACAGGTGCCTGCGGGCGTGGTGGCGATGCTGCGGATTCCCGGCATGGGTCCCAAGAAGGTTGGTGTGCTGTTCAATGATCTCGGGCTCGAGTCTCTCGACGCTTTGGAAGCGGCCGCATCCGAGGGTGCGATTGCCGAGTTGAAGGGGTTTGGAGCCAAGACGGAGCAGACGATTCTCGAGGGGATCGGGTTGGCTCGACACGGCAGCACTCGCACGTGGTTGTCGACGGCCCGGGTGGCGGTCGACCGGATTGTCGAGGATCTCTCGAAACTCGACTCGGTTACCCGGGTCAGCCTGGCCGGCAGCAGCCGTCGGTTGAAGGAGACGGTTGGCGATCTGGACGTGCTGGCGACGGTGTCCGAGGGGGTGTCTTCGTCGGACGTGATGGCGGCGTTGGCGGGTCACGAGTTGGTTGATGAGGTGTTGGCCCAGGGCGAGACGAAGCAGAGGGTGAGGTTATTGGAGCGTGAGGGGGGTGGGTTGGAGTTGGACTTGAGGGTGGTGCCCGAGGCGTCCTATGGGGCGGCGATGCAGTACTTCACCGGTTCGAAGGAGCACAACATCGTGGTCCGTCGTCGGGCTCAGGAGCGGGGTCTGAAGGTCAACGAATACGGAGTATTTTCCGAGACGGACGAGGATGGTCCGGCGGTGGCGGGTCGAACCGAGGAGGATGTTTACCAGGCGGTCGGGCTGCCGTGGATTCCTCCGGAGTTGCGAGAGGATCGTGGTGAATTCGAGATGGCCGAGTCGGGTCTGTTGCCCGAGTTGGTCACTTTGGAGGACATTCGTGGCGACCTGCACATGCACACCACGGCGACCGATGGGACGGCGTCGATCGAGGAGATGATTGCGGCGGCGAAGTCCAGGAAACGGAAGTACATTGCGATCACCGATCATTCGAAGCGTGTCACGATGGCTGGCGGGTTGGACGCGAAGCGTTTGAGGGCTCATTGGAAGGAGATCAACCGGATCCGTAGCAGTGTTTCGGGGATCGAGGTGTTGTGCGGGATCGAGTGCGACATTCTGGAGGATGCGACACTCGATTTGCCCGACGACGTGTTGGCCGAGGCCGACTGGGTGATTGCCGTGTTGCACTACGGGCTGAAGCAGCCGCGTGAGCAGATCGACGCCCGGTTGATGACCGCGGTCAAGAACAGGCATGTCGACGTGATTGGCCACCCCAGTGGTCGGTTGATCGGCAAGCGGCCGGGAGCCGAGATCAGCTTTCCCGACCTGTTCAAGGCAGCGGCCGACAACGGGGTGATGATGGAGATCAACGCTCATCCCAGTCGATTGGATCTTGACGACGTGCACGCCGCGGCGGCTCGGGACCACGGCATCCCGATCGTGATCAGCACCGATGCGCACAGCACCGGAGGCATGGACGTGATGCAGTGGGGTGTGTGCCAGGCTCGTCGAGCGGGTTTGGAGAAGAAGCACGTGGCCAACGCTCGTCCGTGGTCGGGGTTCAAGAAGCTGTTGCGAAACGGCTGACGAGTCCACCAACATTGCAAAGCCTCGATCGATGCTCAAGAATCAAGCGTCGCAACTCGGCCTCCAACTTGGACTGTTCACCTCAACCGGGAACCCAATCATGCTCCGTCATCTTGCAATCCCCCTGCTGGTTCTGGCCGTTTCACCTCTGTTGGCCGCCGACAAGTCCGAAAAGAAAGTCGCCAAGCCGGGCAAGGCAACTGTAGTCAAGGTGAAGGACATCACGCTGAGTGTCCCATCGACGTGGAAGCAGGAGAAATCGACCAGTCGATTGCGGGCTGGGCAGTTCAAGCTGCCGGCGGTCGCGGGTGACAAGGAGGGGGCCGAGTTGGTGATCTATTTCTTCGGTGGTGCTGGTGGCGGAGCGGACGCGAACATCCGTCGTTGGATTGGGCAGTTTCAGTCAGTGGGTCGCAAGATGAAGGTGTTGCGAGGCGAATCGGCCCAGGGTCCGTACCTGTTACTGGATCTCAGCGGCACATACAACAAGCCGATCGGTCCACCGATCCAGCGTCGCACCAAGCCGATGCCCGGAGCCAGGATGCTGGCGGTGATTCTCAGTATCAAGGGCAAGGGGAACTACTTCCTGAAGCTGACCGGTCCGAACAAGACTGTGACCGCGGCGGCATCTCAGTTGCGGGTTTCGTTCGGAGCCGATCCGAAGAAGGAAACGTCCTACGAGGCGAACTCGAAGAAGGGCGAGCAAGAGAAGTAGCGTGTTTCGGCGTCGAGTGAGGCGAATCGGAGAGGTGGCAGAGTGGCCGAATGCACCGGTCTTGAAAACCGGCGTCGTGTCAAAGCGACCGGGGGTTCGAATCCCCCCCTCTCCGCTAGCCTGCTTGCCCGTGAGTCATAACTTGTTGAC
>Ga0114999_10001506_pt1 | contig 32292 bp, 30 predicted proteins | sample ArcticOcean_MG_C_3_FD_89820 | JGI IMG/M metagenome (GOLD analysis project Ga0114999, IMG submission 89820) | Marine microbial communities from western Arctic Ocean - ArcticOcean_MG_CB8_126 | ecosystem: Environmental > Aquatic > Marine > Oceanic | place: Arctic Ocean: Canada Basin | collected...
TACATGACCTATGTATACATCATCGAAAGTGTATATAATCGAAAAGAGCATTATGTTGGTCTTGCTGGTAATTTGAAAATCCGTTTACGCGATCATAATTCTGGTAAGTCGTCACACACAGCACGATACAAACCATGGCACCTTGTGTGCTACTTCGCTTTTGCGGACGAAAAGAAAGCAAGAGTTTTTGAAAAGTATTTAAAATCCGGGTCCGGTAAATCATTTCTGAATCGTCATTTCATTTGAAAACCAGCTATCAGTAATCGATAGCACAGGGACTTCAGCTAACCATCAACCCAGGCGAAGGCTGGCATTTCGCATAGATCGTACATTCAGCTTATCGAAATAATGCCGATCGTAGAAATTAGTCTCATTAGTTTCAGTATAGATCTAAATTATTAGATTCTTGAAGTTTCCAGCACGCGCGTTGAAGTCCATTGCATTTATGTAAATAACCTTTGATTGCCAAAGAGGTTTTCAGCTGTTTTATAAAAGGATACAGACATGTTGCAGTATCTGAAGATTAAAAATCTCGCCCTTATGGATGAGGTGGAATTGAATTTCGACCGCGGATTTACCGCTGTGACCGGTGAGACGGGAGCGGGAAAAAGCATTTTACTCGGCGCTCTCGCTCTTCTCTCTGGATCTCGAGTAGATAAAACGATCATTCGCAAAGATGCCGAAGTATGCGAAGTGGAGGGTGGACTTTATTTTGCTGATACTCAACGGCTCGACTCTCAACTCGAAACTTTTGGGCTACCCCCCTGTGAAGACGGTAGTTTGATTTTGCGCCGATCGATAGCGCGTTCAAAGATGCCTAAAATACAGATCAATGGAGCCCTAACTACTTTGGGTAATCTGCATGAATTGGGAGAGATCTGGATAGATTTCCACGGCCCCGGAGAGCCTCAAAAATTATTAAAAGAAAAGTGGCAACGCGAACTTCTCGATCGCTACGCTCAGGTTGGTCCAGAGTTAAAGGAATACCAGGATGGCTTTCAAGCGTGGAAACAGATCCTGAAGAAGATCGATGAACTCAAAACTCAGGATCATTTGAGTCCCGATGAACTTGAATTTATCCAGAATCAGATCCGTCTTATTGATCAGGCAGATGTAAGTGAAAAATCCATTGAAGCCCTTGAGCGTGACTATATTCGGTCGACCCAAGCGCGCGAGCTTACCGGACTGAGCACTAATATTGATACCGCTCTACGTGGTGATAAAGGGGTAGTTGAGCAACTTGGAGTCCTTCTCCAGACAGCGCGAGAGCTTGCCGAAATCGATGGTGAATCCAATGCATTGGCCGGCCGTCTTGAGTCCGCAATCATTGAATTAGAAGATTTGAGTGAGTGTTATGGGCAGTTGGCAAGCGATTGCGAATTTAATGAAGAATCCGAGCATGCTATCCAGGAAAAGATGAACCTATGGCTCGAACTCAGTCGAAAGTACGGGAATAGTGTAAAAGCGGTTTTGGGAAAACGGGAGAACCTGGCGAATAAAATTTCAATGCAAGGTGATATTGAGGGTTCAATTGAGCGATTGGAAAAAGAAGCTAAAGAACGAGAAGATAAACTCGAAAAACGAGCTGAATCGTTAAGAGTGAAACGGCAGAAAGCTGCGAGAGAACTAAGTAAAAAAGCAGCTAAGCTCATTGGTCTCTTAGGTTTTAAAAAGGCAGACATACAAATCGGTATATTGCGAGAGTCCGGATTAAAGGAATATGGTAATTGTTCCTGCCAATTTCTTTTTTCTCCCAACCCGGGACAGGATCTCTTGCCATTAAATAAAATCGCGTCGAGCGGTGAAATTGCGCGTGTGATGCTTGCGCTTAAAGCAATCCTCGCCCAGGTAGACGATACGTCCGTCCTCGTCTTTGATGAAGCTGATTCCAATGTGGGAGGTGAAATCGCTAATGTCGTCGGAGTGGAACTCGCATCTCTCGGGAAACGACACCAGGTATTTAGTGTAACCCATCTTCCCCAAGTAGCAGGTAAAGCCAGTGGACATTTTATTGTCACAAAAGACCAAAATAAAAATCCTACCTCGATCGCAATAAGGCCGATTCACGAAAAAAAGTCAGACCGCCTTGTTGAGTTGGCGCGTATGCTCGGCGATCGCCATTCTCAATCCGCACTCAATCACGCAAAAGAATTACTTCTACAATAGAACAATTTTCGCGTTAGAATGGAAATAAAGAAGCGCGCTGGGACAACCCGCTCCACATCAATACGTAACACCTAATATGCGCGTCAGCGCTTCCCCTTTTTGACTATTCAATTACGACACCGCCGGAAAGTGGAGCTTCGGAATCAATTTCATAAGCCTGACGTTGTCTTATTTCCTCTTCACGTTCGATTTCCTGCTGATCTTTAGCGCTACCTAATAGGGTACCAATCGCGCCACCGGCCGCAGCGCCAATAAGCGCCCCTTTTCCTGTTTCATCGCTTTGATGACCGATTATTGCGCCTACAACCGCACCTGTCGTACCACCATAAGCAGTACCTCTTTTGGCATGCGGACCGTAAGTTTCACACCCGCTTAGAAACGCCAGCGCTATACCAAATACTACACTGTAGAAGAATGATCTCATGGTATTAGTATAAACACCATAAAGAGGTTAAAGTTCAGTTTTTTTTTGGATCACATTTCCTCTGTAAGTCAGAAGATGTGACTATGCTAATGAGTGAGATCTCTCACTCATCACTGCCTACTGTCTTCAAGTCGGCTACGCCAATAGCCATGCGGCAACAATCCAATGGCGATAAAAATAAACTGGCTCAACCAAAAAAGCGTAAGCCAGAAAAAAGCGCTGTCCGTAAAGCCGTATGAATGCAAGCCCACCCCCAGCATATTCGTTCCAAACCATGACCAACTTGTAATAATGTTTCCTACGACAGCGAGTATCATTAATCCACGTTCCAATACTATTTTACCCCAGATGGCATGAATCACGAGAGCATTCCAGATGACAATTAAGAGAGCTCCGTTTTCTTTTGGGTCCCACCCCCAGAATCGGCCCCATGACTGGTCAGCCCATATTCCACCCAACACAGTGCCAACAAAACTGAAGAGCAAGGCAAAGCATACGGTGCCATAGACCATCCGATAAATCGCAACAGCGGTAGATTTATCGAGGCTCTTGGTTAAGAATCCCCGGCTGATATAAATAAGGCCGAGAAACCCTGCTAAAAATGTTGCGGAATAGCCTAACGTCACTGTTACCACATGAGTGGCCAGCCAGAAATTTGAATCCAGGACGGCTTGCATCATTTCGAGGGTATCTCCAGATCCGCCCAGATGGTGCGCAATGAGCAGTGTGCAAAAACCAAGTAACGCGGCGACTGCACTCCCCATTCCATTACGATACATTCTTTCCAGAAAAACACTGAATAATACGGCCCCCCAGCCAACAAATACTGCGGACGAGTAGAGATTGGTCACCGGCGGTCTGCCCTGAATAAATATCCGCGCGATCAACCCTAAAGTGTGCACAGAAAATGCGAGAATTAGCAGCCAATAGGCGGCTCGCCCCAGCGTAACTGGCCAAACGAGCCATGAGAGACACACAATAATAAATACCAATACATAAATTGTCAGACTAAGATAAAAAGGGGAAAGATAATTAAATATATATTCAAACCGAAAGCTGTTCCATCCCGTGTTATTGCGCTTCTCGATGAACGTATTTAATTCGGTTAACGCGGCATTGAAATTTCCGTGGTTCTCCGATCGATAAGCATCGATCACACTGGCATAGGCTAAAACCACTTCATCGATTTTTCCTGTCATGATCGTTTCAATCAAGCTTTGACCTGCTGTTTGCCAACTAGTAGACTCAAGTGACCCTATCCTTGGCGGGATGATGCTAAATGCTGCCGTCTCGGAGAGAAGCTGATAGCGATGGGCAAAACTCATAAAATGATTGAGCGCCTCTTCATTGTGATCTTCACCTGCTTGTTGTTGATTAAAGGCCCTGACTCCCGCGGACATTAATCCGAGGTAAACCTGATATTCCTCTTCGAGAGAGGATACATATTCAGGGGAAGCTAAACTATATGCCAGTTGTTGATAGAGGACTAGGTCTTGTCTCAATTTAAGTATCGAACGCTCATAGGGGGTACGTAATTGTGCTTCTGTATTAGCTAGCTTGGCCTGTCTCTCAATTTCTTCAAGATGAGGTAAGAGCTCATTAAATGAAAAGTTGAATTTAAAATCAGCAGCTTTTTCATGCGGTATATTGAAAAGCCCTAATATATCGGGATGAGATGCATAAAACACTTTATAATCGTCAGACACATCTGATCGCATCGTGAGATCCATTAACCATTCAATGGCGCTAATTCTCTCTCCCGACTTATCTTTATAAGTCTGTTTACCGTGAATGATAAGCAGCGCATTGCGAGCTGCTGTATCCATCGGTTTAAGCCGACCCTTGTATAAAATCGGAAGTTGAGCAAACTGTTTGACCTCAATCGCAGGGTTGTATCGCGGCGGCACCAAACTGCGCCCGACATAAAGGATAGCAAATAATATGAGGCTCAGGGTTATCGCTTTTTTCATCAGTTTTTATTTCTGCTTGATCTTATGAACCTGAATCCGAACTGATAAATTAACCCCAAAGCAATCATCCCACAGGATATGTAGGGAATTAACCAACCGGGATTATTGACAACTTGAAACATCGAGCTTTTTTCTGTTTGCTGATCAAAGGCAGCTTGAAAAAAGGTGCGGCCCTTATAACGCAGGGGATTATTCATATAAATTAGTGTTTGGCGATCCTCTGTAGCTTGAGAATTAATTATACGCACTTTACTGGAAAAATTTTTAGGGATATCTGTTCCCATGTAGCGGTCGTGAGAGAAATCGATGAGTTCAATTTTATACGGAAGATAGGTGCGCTTGATTCTCAGAACGATTTCATAATCCCGGTCCTCATAACTGAAGCGCTGGGCGGGAAACGTTTCATCAAATACATTGGAAACCAACCATATCCCAAGTGACCCATCAGTTCCTACCAAATCTACGATCGCAGTAGTAACATTACGTTCGTCCTGCATATAGGTCATCGGTCTATCCCAAACGACGAAATCTTTTTCAAACCCCAATCCGCGGTTAAAAATCATTTCCGGTGATGTCTCTGTTAAACGACTGCCTTCTACAATCGCCGCGTTCGGGTAAAAAGCTCTAGTCTCAACACGAAATGGAAGACGCGGATGTTGTAAAGAGCTTGGCTTTTTATCTATAAGATCGATGGGGATACTGACAATGCCATCAACTTTAGAATCTGTAACGTCCTTGATAACCAGCTCGTCGTGATGATGACTCTCAAGATAATTTGCACTCTTCCCCTCTTCGACCCACATATAATTTTCCTCTTGGAGTAATTGTGTGCTCAGTTGGCCTAAGAGTAGAAGAATCAAACCGAGATGTATAATAAAAATGCCCGCCTTATTCCATTTAAAAACGAAACGGGTGGTGTGAGCAGCAATGAGGTTAACGACGAGTAAGGGACCAATTAAATAACCTCCGGGTATAGGAAAATGAAGCCAATGCAAGGACTCGCCTAGAGGCCATTGAAGTGGATATTGCCAGAGTGCGATGAGACTTTCAAAATACTTCTGCTGTGTTGCCCGGATTCCAAAATGGACTTGATCCAAGGTGCCGAAAAAAACCAACACCAATGAAAAGACCAGTAACCATACGGTTAGTTTCAACGAGCTAATAATTTTAAGTAACATGAAATAAAATAATTTAAAAATGTACCGAAGTCAGAAATCCCATAAAGACTTCCTCCTGTATAGTTACAAGGGGAGCATCTCCAGTCATCTTAAAAAACCATGAATTACCTTCTTGATTTACTGTAGCAACGATGGTGCGTTGAGGATAATTATCGTCAAGCGTCGGTTGTTCCGTGCTAAAATCCACAATCCGGTAAGTCATTTCACTTATAGTTTTTGTCACTATATGTTCGTCAAGAGAGTCGATGGAAATAGGACTCAACCCGACCTGCTTTCGCCAGCGATTGATATTCAATAATTCACCGCCTACATCACCAGGAAATGTTGTGACTGAGATATCTACCCCTTGATTGTCAGGTCCGAGAACAGTAAAACTTCCACGTCTCATCGTTGAAGTTTTACCCGGCAACCATCCCTCAGGTATAGTCCAATTAGGATTAGCAGCGCTACCTGTAGTTTCAGGGGGCAGCCCCCTACTCTCCCTATTAAGATCCGTATCCCCTGCTAGTTGCTCAATACTGTTATCTTCTTTCGCAATTTCGTAATATACAATCTGCTGTCTTTTACAGCCTATTAGGAACAGTGCTGCGATAGATAAAATACTTCGACTGGGATATTTGAATGGATTAATCATAAAATCTAATCAATTAACGCCCGGAAGCTGAGCTCCGACGAGATCTGCTTTTAACATCATTTTCTCTATTTTTATGCTCAAGTCATTAAGGAATATTACGAATTAGCAGTGATGTACGAAAAATTTTCTCTCTAAAGACAAACTATTCTTGAAGTCCAACTCAAGTAGCCTTTATATATCTCTTTGCAATCAATCTAAGGAAAAAGGGCGTCGGAGAGTAAACCAGCTTGACAATCACCTCGGTGACTACATTTTGACCTCTTTTCCCTCTTCTAGAGAAAAATCACCCAAGTACCACTATGTCACTTAAGATCAGGCTACAACGCCATGGGGCCAAACACTCCCCTCATTATCGAATGGTCGTCGCAGACTCTCGATTTCCGAGAGATGGACGATTCGTAGAGATTCTTGGTACTTATGCCCCCAAAGCCGAACAGTTTGGGGATCGCATTAACCTCAAAATTGAACGGATTGAACATTGGATGGGCGAGGGTGCTCTCCCCTCCGATACTGCTCGCTCTCTTATTAATAAAGCTAAAAAAGGTCCAAATTCCGAAGCTAAAAGAGAAAGAAGATCCAAAAAAAGAGCTAAATCCACTGAGACAGCTGAAAAACCACCTGTTGAGGCTGTTGAGGCTGTTAAGGCACCCACCAGTGCTGAACCCGTCGAAGCAGCCCCTGCGGTACCTGTTGAAGTAACCAGTAATGAACCTGTTGAAGCTGTGAGCGCAGCAACCGCTGAGTCGCCCCCTGTTGAAACGGTTGAAGCACCCAGTCCTGCGTCTGCTGAAGTGACACCAGCTGAGTCCGTTGAAACGCCAAGTGCGGAGAGCGCCGAAATGACCTCACCTGAAACTATTGAAAAACCCATTGATACCCCCCCTACTGAGACTGCTGAAGTAAAAAGCTCGGAACCTGTTGAGGCGGTAACTGAAAAACCTGTTGAAGAAAAACTTGAGGAACCTGTTGAAGCACCCAGTGCCAAACCGGTCGCTGCCGTTAAGAAAAAGGCCGTAACTAAAAAAACGGTAAAGAAGGCAAAAAAGACTACGACTAAAAAGAAGACACCTACTAAAAAGTAATTCTTGGGGGCTAAGTAAATTTCATTTGTGATGTTATCCATAACTGCTGAATACCATGTCATCTCAATTAAAAATCGATTTGCTTACATTGTTTCCCGAGATGATCAGCGGTTTTCTCTCTGAGAGCATTATTGGCAGAGCCAGAGAAAACGGAATTCTCGATATCAGCGTTCATAATCTTCGGGATTGGACTACAGATAAACATCACATTACCGACGACCGTCCATTTGGCGGTGGAGCCGGAATGGTTTTAAAACCAGAGCCACTTTATGCAGCGATCGAAGAGCTGCGTAGCGAAAATTCCACGGTCATCCTGATGGCGCCTGATGGCGTAACGCTCACTTCATCGATCGGTAAGAAATTAGCTACGGCCGGTCATTTGATTCTCATAAGCGGTCACTATGAAGGCGTTGATGAAAGGATTCGTGAAAACTTGGTCGACCTCGAGTTGAGCATTGGCGATTATGTTCTCACGAATGGAACACTTCCCGCGGCAGTATTGATAGATTGTGTCAGCCGTTTTGTTCCCGATGTTCTGGGTGACGAAAATTCTTTGACCCAGGACTGTTTTAACGAGAATTTACTCTCTTTCCCTCAGTATACACGACCTGCTGATTATCGCGGTAAAAAAGTACCCGATGTACTGCTTACCGGTAATCACGCCGAGATCAAGCAGTGGAGGGACGAACAACGTTTTGAACGCACAAAAAAAAATAGACCCGACTTAATCTCTAAATAGACTGTATAATAATGAAACCGATAATAGACGAAATTACTAAAGATCAGCTAATATCTGGTCGTGATCAATTTAAGGTCGGCGATGGTGTTCGTGTTCACACTCGGGTACGTGAAGGAGATAAGGAGCGCATCCAGATTTTTGCCGGAATTGTAATCTCGCGCAAGGGACACGGTATCCATGAAACATTTACCGTCCGGAGAATTACCTACGGCGAAGGGGTGGAAAGAGTATTTCCTACAAACTCACCAAATATAGAAAAAATTGAAATCGAGCGCGAAAGCGTAACCAAGCGAGCTCGCATGTATTTTCTTCGTCAACGTATCGGGAAAAAAGCAACAAAAGTTGACGAAAAAAGTGTCACTGACCGTGGCGGTAAATCTTAACGAAACTATCCTCCTCTCGCACTTGAATGCTTACTCGTGCGGCAATCGACTGGAGTGATAATAGGAACCACGTAATGTGGGTCACCGGATAGGATTCTCTTTTCCTTCTGCCTTCAGATTTCCCCAACCTGTGAACAGAACACCATTAATAGTTGCTCGTATCACTAGAGGGGCTTGAATTTACCGATGAAGGCACTCAAATACCTCTCCCTCCTTGTAATCTTAGTTGTGGTCCTTGCCGGTATTGGACTCAGCCTTCTTTTGACACCCGGGATTCAGAAAAAGATCTTTTTGATGATTTTAGATCAGCCGGGTAATGAAATCAGTATCGAGCGCATAAAAATGGGATGGGGGGGAATTGAGATGAACGGTTTTCATTTCTCCCAAAATGGAACGGAGATTAATTTCAACTCATTAAAGGTCGAGCTCTTGGCCTTAAGTTTATTAACTGAGGATGAAATTAATTTAAATCGTCTTAACCTCATGGGGTTGACGGTTGTTTTTCCTCATCAATCTCAACCTGGGGAAAGACTTTCTGTTGTATTGAGTTCGAAACTTGAGGCAGAAAATCTTCAAGGAGATTTCATTTTAATGAAAACGCAACCCGCTTATGAGTTGTTTGCTCCTCAGCCTATTCATTTAAAAAATGCATTTTATACTCACAATAGCCGTTTGTTGTTAAAAGAATTGGATATAACTACCCTTCTCAAGGTAGTTATCGACCCGAATTTCGAAGAGTTCATCTTCACTGATGTAAACATGTCATCTAGAGGGACATTACTTATGACCGGGGAATGCAGCGTTATGATGACCGCCGAGAATGAACAGTCATTCGTAAAGACCAAAGGGAATTTCAGTGGCAACTTGCCAGCTTGTCTTGAACAACCACTATTGCGTGACTTTGGAAACATTGAAGGAGGTAAGTTCAATTTGACTGGCGAGTTTGAACTCAACAATCTCTGGAATACCAATCTCAAACTGCAGGTTGAAGAGCTAAAATTGTATGATTCCCCTACATCGATATCTATTGCAGAATTTGATCTTACCGGTCACCTGAATCAAGAGGGGACTGTCGCTCTCAATGTTCCATTTACCGTAAATGGTGCCGAAGGCATAAGTGATGGAAATCTCCAATTGTCATACAATTTAATTGGGCATGAATATGAAGTCGATGCTTTGCTCACCGGAAAACGTTTATTCCTGCGCGATTTCATTTTATTGCCGACTGTCTATCAACCAGTAGAGACCAGTTCACTCGCAGAACCTGATTCACCCATTCCATTATTAATTAAATTACCTCCATCATCCAGGTATCGTCATTTCATCCAACTTCCTCTTCATGACAGTCAACCTGCGATAGAACCATTCTGGTCGCACTATTCAGGTCGAGCGCTTATTGATTATAAGAGAATAAACATTAACAGCGAAAGTCACCTTGATAATTTTGCGAGCGAGATTCACATCGATAAAGACAAGATCACGATTGAAGATTGTGTCGCCGTGTTATATGAGAGCCCCTTTAGCCTCAAAGGTGCATTAAGTTTTATTTCCGATAGTCGGGAACCTTATTACCTTGAAGCCCAGGCTCAACTTCCCAATTTCGACACCGGTGCGTTTTTAAAAAATAGAGAGCCTAAAAATAGACCGGTATTGGAAGCCATTGTTAATATAACGAGTGATCTAAGAGCTAATGGCCGAAACTTGAATGACTTATTGGATAAAGCTCAGGGACAAATAAATATAAAAAGTGATAAGGGCATACTTCGAGCCCTTGATGCAGCTGGAGATAATGTCAGCGCGGGCGCAGATTTATTAAATACATTCGGTTCTCTCCTCGGAGATAAGGTACGTGAATTGAGGACCGCCGATCACCTCGCTGATTTTCTGCGTAAAATTAATTTTGATACATTTAGTATCGAGGCAATTCGCGATAAAAATTTCGATATCCATTTGACTGAGTTTATTGTCAAAAGCCGGGACATACATTTAACCGGACAAGGTCGGATTTCTTATCTGAAAGGGATGCCCATAATGGATCAAGCATTGGTAATAAAAACACAGTTTTCCGCTAAAGACGATGTCGCGACCCTTCTTCAAGAATTGACCCTGCTTAAAAATGAGAAAGACAATTTAGGTTACGATCTCGGCCCGAGCTTCACCATCGATGGATCGCTCAGCCAGCCGGATTTATCTGATCTTTACCGAATGATTTTTCGAGCCGGTAAAGGCATGTTATTTCGAAAGAATTAGCGATCCAATTAACTGAATCATTCATATCGGCTTCCAGAGATTTCTCTGAAGTTTATAATTAGCTTTGAATCCGGCTAAATGCTAGACAGATGCATAGGGCCTTGATAGATATGCATTTTAATTTCATCATTGAATTAGAAAATGTCAGAACAGAAATCAGCCGAATATGGTCCCGTCCTCACCTCACTGGTCGCGTGTAAGAACCTGCCACCCCTGGATCCAGGTGAGCTCGACAGCTCTGTTGATAACTTAATTAACGGTCTTACCGATACACTTGCATTCGAGGCGTTCGAAATTGAGGACCGGGCAATGGCAAAATGTTGTATCGCCGGTATACTCCTCCTGCATAACCGACTGGAAATGTCGCACAAGATCAGCCAGGAAATTGAAAGTCCGACCGGTAGTTACTGGCATGGCCTGATGCATCGGCGAGAACCAGATTTCAGTAATTCTAAATACTGGTTCCGGCGGTTTAAAAAACATCCCGTATGGATTGAACTCTGTCCAACTGCGAGGGAATTATCGAAAAAAATCCGTGCGGATGCGCATACTGATTTTCTCCAAATACAAAAAGAATGGGATCCATTTAAATTTGTCGATTTATGTGAATCTGCGCTAGGCAGCGGATCGGAGAGAGAACGTCTCTGCCGTGAGATTCAGATGCAAGAGTGGAAATTTCTCTTCGATTACTCCTTTAATCATGCGATCGGAAAATCCTAATAATTGCTGCGCCCCGTCTACCATCGATCGAGCTTGCGACACAGGTAATCGATTGGGCAACGCTCAGAGCTATGGCGATAACAGCAAACCATTGATATTTGCAAATACGGGATCTACAGAAAGCATGGTCCAGCTTGAGGGTGCTCAATTTCTCATGGGCACCGAAGACGATGATGCGTGGGTTGAAGACGGAGAGGGACCTGTGCGTCAAGTCACAGTCAAACCTTTTTATCTGGACGCGACCTCAGTTACCAATGAACAGTATGCAACTTTTATTGAGGCGACACATTACAAAACCGAGGCGGAGCAATTTACCTGGTCCTATGTCTTTCACTCTCTGCTTCCAAAATCAAAACAACGAAAGCTGAAAACGACGCATACGGTAATGGGCCTGCAATGGTGGTATGCTATCGAGGGAGCCTACTGGAGAAAACCTGAAGGGTCAGGCTCTAATATTAAAAAACGGATGGACCATCCTGTAGTTCACATCTCATGGAATGACGCTATTGCCTACGCCCGCTGGGCCGGTAAAAGATTACCCACCGAAGCTGAGTGGGAGTACGCAGCACGTGGCGGTTTGGAGCAAAGTCGTTTCCCCTGGGGTGATGAACTGACCCCCGGTGGCAAACACCGTTGTAATATCTGGCAAGGTAAATTTCCAGATCAGGACACCGGGGAAGATGGTTATAGTGGAACTGCCTCGGCCCGATCATTCAAACCAAACGGATACGGTATTCATAACACTTCTGGAAATGTTTGGGAATGGTGCAATGACTGGTTCAGCCCCACCTGGCATCTCACGGCTTCTCGAGAATACCCTCTTGGCCCGGAAAACGGGGAGAGGAAAATAATGAAAGGTGGATCATTTTTATGTCATAACAGTTATTGTAATCGTTATCGCGTCGCTGCGCGCACCTCTAATACCCCAGATAGTTCTACTGACAACTGCGGCTTTCGCTGCGCTCGAGATGTTTGATTTTAAACGCGCCTTCCAACATCTGCTATAAAATCAACGGTTATAGCACTCTCCCTCATTATCTTCCACCCTTTATGACACTCGCCCTTAAACTCTTTATTTCGGTTCTCGTCCTGATCGCTATTACCGTACCCTGGTTTTATACCGCCGAAGCCAGCCCGGTGGATGAAGGGCTTCCCAACTGGTTCATCTATTCTCTATTTATGACTGTCATATTCAGTCTATTTTTATTTTACGCGATTGGTCGCTTTTGGGATCAGCTTTCAGGCGAGAATACTATGGATTCCGATTCAGATAAAAAAGACTGATGGAAAAAGGTATATTCATTCTCGATTCCACCGGGGTGACGGTCGTCATAGTCTACTTGATTTTATTGATCATTATTGGCCTCGCAGGCCGCTTTGCCCGCAAAGAAAATAGTATGGATGATTTCTATTTGGGGGGGAGAAATCTTGGCATCATCGTCCTCCTGTTGACTCTATACGCAACACAGTACAGTGGAAATACGCTTTTTGGATTCTCGGGATCAGCCTATCGCAATGGATTCTGGTTTTTATTATCCGTTACTTTCATGATGGCTGTAATCGCGGGCTACCTCCTCTATGCCCCCCGACTCTATTACCTTTCGCGACATAAACGTTATCTGACTACATCCGACTTCATCCAGGACCGTTATAATTTCCGACCTTTAAGTATTTTAGTAAGTCTTATTGGTATTGTTGCCCTTTGTAATTTTATTTTGAGTAATCTAAAAGCCATTGGATTATTTGTTGAAAGCGGTTCAGCCAACATCAGCATGGCCCAGGGTGTAATCACTTTTGCTTTTATCGTCGTACTATATGAGACTCTCGGTGGAATGCGCAGCGTGGCTTGGACAGATGTTCTTCAGGGACTGGTTCTTTTCGTCGGGTGTCTCCTCATTTTTGGCGTCATCATTTTTCAATTGGACGGACTGCATGTCCTATCAGTGAATTTGCGTGAAGTGCGTCCTGAATTCTGGAATCCCCCCACAATCGACCAGAAAATGAGCTGGCTGAGCTCAATACTCATTGTTGGTTTTGGGATCTCGCTCTATCCACAAGCGATACAGAGAATTTATGCCGCTAAAAGCAAATCGGTGTTAAAACGATCACTTCAAGTGATGGTGTTTTTACCGTTCGTCACTACCCTTTTCATGCTTACCGTAGGCTGGGTTGGCGCTGCGAAAATTCCCGGTCTGGGCAAGGAGGCAAGCGACACAATTACTGTTCAAATGCTGAACTACATCATTACAGAAGTTCCACAAATGCAGGTTCTGTTAATTGTTTTCGTTGCCGCGGTATTTGCCGCCATCATGTCAACTGTGGACTCCAGCCTTCTTTCAATTTCTTCGTCCATTACCAAGGACATTTACGCGCCTTTGCGCCCGAATTCTTCGCAAGCTGAGCTTACTTTATTTGGGAAATTAATTTCATGGCTCCTCATGGCAGCCATGACTGTTCTCGCTCTCATTACTCAAGACACTATATGGCGACTTATAGAGATAAAACTGGAATTACTCATCCAAATCGCACCGGCAATTTTTTTAGGAATACACACAAAAAGACTCTGCGCTGGACCCGTTTTCGCCGGACTTATAGTAGGAACAGCAATTACATTATTTTATGTCATAGCGATTAAACTAGGGGCTGATATTCCTGACCGGCCTTTCGGCATTCATGCGGGGCTGTGGGGCTTAATTGTTAACCTGGTAATAATTGGAATGGGTTCATTATTGAAAAAGTGAATCACCGAGTGGTGAAAAACTAACAACCACAGTCGCAAAATTTACTACTCAACACATTTATAACCTACAGACAAAAATCTAACTTATGTTGTTTCACACGACGCGGTCCCCCTATATGTTGAATTCACCCGACAGGTTGAGTATTGTCATCTCACTTCTATTTAATTTCTCGCTAAATAATATAAATGTCCGCCGTCGTGTGGGGAATATCTTCTTGAGAACTTAACTCTTACTTCTAATATGAATTTCTCATAAAGAGAATATATGTTCTAATTAAATCATATAATGATGATTCATCTGATTAAACACATACACATCACTTTTGTGATCCTGCTCTTAGGGGCTGTAACTGCATCGGGTAATTGGGAAACCAACTATGAGAAAGCAGTCGCCAAGGCCGGTAATGAAGGAAAACATATTCTCATTGATTTCACGGGGTCGGACTGGTGCCCACCTTGTATCAAGATGAAAAAAGACATTTTTGATAAAGAAACATTTAAAGATTATACGGGAGATAAACTTGTCCTCATCGAATTAGATTTTCCTCGCAAAAAGAAATTAGATAAATCTATAAGCGAGCAAAACGACCAATTATTAAAAAAATACGCGGTGCGCGCGTTTCCAACTATCATCCTTTTAAATCCGGACGGGAAAGAAATAACCCGGCATGTGGGCTACAAAGCGGGGGGCGTTGAAAATTACTTAAGATATATTGAAAGCAATATAGCCTCACATTAAATCGGAAAAGTATTCAATTAAGTAAGCTCTCCTCGCGGTTCGCAGCTGGGGACAGTGTATCACGCGAAAGCGCTGTGATCATATCCACCCTGCGACTATCAATATAACCGCGCTGTATCGTTAGGAAGTCGAACGGACAATTATTCTTATAAATCCTACCCTACAGTGATTTATAATAAACTTTTTTCTCCGTTAATGTTAGAGCCGACTACTTTGCAGTCGTCAAATTCCATTTTGATAATTTCAATAAGAGATTGTTGCACACCCTCCTCATCTTCGATTATGTATATTTTCTTATTCATTTACCAAGTGGGGAATAAATTAGATTTAACCAGAGTAATAAAAACTCACAATTGAAAGCTGCATGAAAACTAAATTTTAAATAGATTCACAGGGGACGAACCATGAAATTAATGGTAATATATCCGAAAAGAATTATTTATATAGAGTACTGTTTAAAATATTAATTATCAACTTCTTTTTAAAATCGGGAACACGCAGGCAATTTGCGCTTAAAGCGTATTGGCACTATAATTAATCATGCCTTAATTTAAAGAGTGGAATAAATTTATTATGCGGATTAAGAAAGATAAATCTACGATTGATAGCAATACGGATGCCTACCAGAAAATGCCCGAACTTAACGAGCATTTGGGCAATATTTGTTTTCGTTCTCTTACGCGTAAATTGGGAATGAAACTGATCACCGACCGTACCAGTGAACAGCGTCGTGAGTTTTCAGCAGGTAAAGTATTAGCCGTATCCGTTGTATTATCACGCAAATGGAAGGATGAAATCCCGGGTAATCGCGTCGGTATTGTATTACCCCCTGGTATTGGTGCGATCATTACCAACCTCGCTCTCGTTCTCATTGGGAAAATCCCCGTCAATTTGAATTTTACAATTGGCCGCCAGGTTAATGAATCCTGTATCCGAAAAGCCGGGATCGAAACGGTAATCACGGCCCAGGCGGTAAGAGAAAGAATGCCTGATTTTCCCTGGGTAGAAGACACACGGGACCTGGTGTTGGAACTAAAATCCGTTTCAAAGCTGGCAATTATTAGCTGGTTGACCGCTCTCTATTTATTGCCGTCCAATTGGTTGGCTCGCTTTCTAGACATACCGAGGGAAGGGGGTGAAAAAGAAGCCGCTATTCTCTTCAGCAGCGGGAGCACTGGAGAGCCCAAAGGGGTAATCCTCACTCATCGTAATATTATCAGTAACTGTTTGCAGATTTCTCATTGCGGTCTTTTTTGTGAAGATGAAATTCTTATGGCCTGCCTGCCCCTCTTTCATAGTTTTGGATTCACGGTTACGGTCTGGTTTCCACTGATCACCAACCTGCGCATCGTAACCCTTCCCTCACCCCTGGAGATTAAGCGAATTGCCAAGGCCATCAATGAAGAGCAAGTGACGGTTCTTTTGGGAACGCCAACGTTCTTCCGGCCCTATTATAAAACGGTAAATCCCGAACTCCTTAAAAGCCTGATTATGGTTATTGGTGGGGCGGAAAAAACACCCCCTGATTTTAAGAAAAAATGGGAGGAAAAATTTGGCAGCCTGTATCTGGAAGGTTATGGCTTAACCGAAACAGCTCCCGTCGTGAGTGTTAATGTTCCCGATAAAAATTATCATAAAACATTCGGTAATTCCTTACCCGGAACACGAGTGGGGTCTGTCGGACGCCTTTTCCCTGGAATGAGAGGGCGCATCGCTGACACGGATACAGGTGAAATTGTATCCCCTTTCGATACGGGAGTTTTGCACTTGCAGGGCCCCAATATTTTTCCCGGTTACCTTGATGATATTAAAAACACGGCGTTGGTCTTCGCTGATAAGTGGTTTGTAACCGGTGATCTCGCGCGTTTTGATAAGGATGGTTTTCTCTATATAGAAGGCCGCCTTTCTCGTTTCTCAAAAATTGGTGGAGAGATGGTTCCCCATGGATTCGTAGAGCAATGCATTATTGAAGCCTATGGCTACGATGACAGTGACTCCCTTGTTGTTGCTGTTACAGGGACTATCGACGAAGTAAAAGGTGAAAGCCTTGTCCTCTTAACGACGATCGAGATCGATAGAGAGTCTCTGCGCGAACGCATGAGCTCAGCAAAATTACCCAATCTTTGGATCCCCCGTAAAATAATAAAGGTGGATATTATCCCCTGTCTCGCGTCGGGTAAGCTCGATCTTAAAGCATTAGATAAACTGACACAACAGGTGTAAGCAGGTCCGTAAATTGTGACGAGATGATCGAATTCAACTTCTGCTCTTCGTCCATGAATTAATAATAAATAATTTATTACGAACTTTCAAAGAAAGACGAGGGCTAACCTGAAAACGAAAATTATTTAAGAATACGCTGAGTACCACGATGCGAATAACAGATGGCCATGTTCATATTGTAGGTGATGGAAGTAGCGGTAGCGGCTGCTGGTATCGACCTCATTCTTTGTGGAGCAAGTTCCTGGAATATAATTTGGCCCGGCAATTTAGATTGTCTCGCTCATCACTTAAAGGCTCCCTCGACGAGCGTTATGTCTCACACTTAGTGGACCGCGCGCTTCATCGCTTGATGCTATACTCATCCTTGCGATGGAAATACCTTATGATGAAAACGGGAATCCCATGGATTCTGGAGCGATGTATGTCCCTAACGACTACGTTCTCAAGCTTGCCCGAGAATATTCAGAATTTATACCCGCGGTCGCCATTCATCCCGCTCGTTCCGATGCCTTAGATGAATTAGATCGGTGCCTTGCGGCCGGGTCGCGGGTGCTGAAGCTTTTGCCAAATTGTCAGAATATTAATTGTTCCCTCCCATGCTTTAAACCCTTTTGGGATCGTGTCGCGGAAAACGGTATGCTTTTGCTCGCTCACACCGGTGGCGAATTGACCCTTCCCGTTATTAACGCCGCATACGCAGACCCGTTGACACTGCAACTTCCACTTGAATGTAGGGTCAAAGTAATAGCCGCTCACTGCGCCGGTCGCAGTTGTCTTAATGACCCAGATTACACGGATCAACTTCTCAAAATGTTTTCTCTCTATCCCAATCTTTACGATGATAATAGTGCTTTAAATAGCCCGGTGAGAAGTCGTGCGCTCCACAAAATACTTAAGCCTCCCGTCGTTGAACGTATTATCCATGGGAGCGATTACCCCATTCCGGTTAATGGTTTGGGGCCTTTCTTGCGCGGTCAGTTGCCCTTTGGCGCATGGCGACGCTGTCAGAGACATACTAACGTTCTAGAACGGGACTATCAGCTAAAACGAGCCATGGGCTTTCCTGAGGAAACCTTCACGCGCTTGGATCGCCTTTTAACCGCCGCCTGATCATATGATTTCCCATCTATTTGAACATCAGCTTCTTATAATTCATCCTAATAAATCCTCTCCTCGTGCGTTATCCTTATGAAAGATGATGAAAACACACAAGTTGAGATGAACGATGACACACGCACCAGTCATCAGGATTGGGTACGGTCTTTGGTCGATTGCCATGCCGCTTCTCTTACCCGTTATGCGATCAGTATCACAGGTAACATTGAAAGTGCGCGTGATGTGGTCCAAGAGACGTTTTTACGCCTTTGCCGTGAAGAGCGAGAGAAAATCCAAAATTATATCACACCCTGGCTCTTCAAAGTCTGCCGCAGTCGTGCTCTCGACTATCACCGCAAGGAGGGGCGAATGACACCACTTCAAGATTCCAGCCTGGAACGTGAAACTACGCTCAAACCCACGCCCTCAATTGCCGCAGAAAAGAAAGAGAGTTCAAAACTGGTTCACAAAGCACTTGATACGCTTCCTTCTAATCAACGTGAAGTTGTCCGTCTCAAATTCCAAAATGGACTCAGCTATAAAGAGATTTCCGATGTGACGGAACTATCCGTTAGCAATGTCGGCTTCCTCTTGCATTCCGCTATAAAATCCATCCGAAAAGAATTAGGCAGTCACTACGACTTGATGCCAAAACCCGGAGAATCTAAATCATGAATCCCGACGATCCAAAATTCACAGCCTATGCTCTGGGCGAACTTCATAATGAAGTGGATCGCGCCGAAGTGGAAAAAGCGCTTAACGATAATCCCGAGTTACAGAAATCTCTCGATGAAATTCGATCGGTTTCCCGTCTTCTCGAAGAAGCGTTAAATGATGAACCTGCAGCCGACCTCACTGATGAGCAAAAACTGCAAATTGACACCCACTTGCAAGCATCTCCCACCCCAGCAGCAAAAAGTAATTTATCACAGCTTTGGCCTTATTTGGCATTAGCCGCTTGCTTGATACTTACAGTGCCGATGCTGTTTATTCCTGCCATGAATAAGGTGAGACAACCCTCCGGGGTCTCTCAATTCGAACAGGACACCCCCGATACCCCCAGGCGCTCAGACACGAAAACTGAGGACAGGGAACACAATATTCAACCATCTGAACGACAGCAGCTCAAATATCAGAAGACCAATGACTCCGTCGCGAAAGGTCAAAGCCTCGCAAGTGCTGAAATGGCGTCAGTGGGCGCAGTTGTATCCGAAGTTGCATCCGATAAGCTTACAGCTGGACTGGAAATTCATCGTGGCCTGATTGAAGAATTTGACGACGCAACCCATAGTGTTGGAGAAAGGGTTAAAAATGTGGGAAAAAAAGCGCAGCCCTATCCCGTCGATGAACGCATAACTTCAAATTACCGACTAGAGGAAAAAGAAAAAAGGAGGCGTGACCTATCCGAAGTTTCGCAAGGGTTGTCGAACTTCGTAGCTGGACAATTAACAAACGAAAGTCCGACAACCACAAAGCGCGAACCTTCTCTTCTTGGCAGTTTGGCTGACGGACGAGCGGCAAAGGACCGAGTCTATGAAAGGAAGATCATCGGCAAAACGGACGGGACTACATATTACCATAGCTCTATCCCTGTTCCCGAGCCGCCGCTTCCACCGATTCCCGGTCCTCAGCCAGTAGTCGTAAACGGTGCTTTCAATACCGAGAGCTACGATTCGATCACTGACAATCCTTTCCTCGGCGCAGAGCAGAACCCGCTCTCTACCTTTTCGACCGATGTGGATACAGCTAGCTACGCTAACATGCGTCGCTTTCTTAACCAGAATCAACTTCCTCCCATCGATGCGGTGCGCATTGAAGAGCTGATTAATTACTTTACCTATGACTATGATCCACCGCGGGATAAAGAGGTCCCTTTTGCTACTCACGTTGAAGTGGCAAACAGCCCCTGGGAAACTGATCACCGGCTGGTACGCATTGGTATAAAGGGATATGAAGTCCCGTGGGACAAACGTCCGTCGAGCAATCTCGTTTTCTTAATCGATGTCAGTGGATCGATGAGCCCAATTAATAAGCTGCCGCTCGTCAAACAGTCATTGGAACTTCTTGCCAATCGCCTCGGTGAAAAAGACCGGGTTGCCATTGTCACTTATGCGAGAAGTTCGCAAATCGCCCTCCCCTCCACGACCTCAAACAATAGCGAAACACTATTGCATGCGATAACAGGCCTACGTGCCGGTGGCTCGACGCACGCCAGTTCAGGAATTGAAGATGCCTATAAGATTGCGCAAAAGCATTTTGTTGAAAATGGCAATAACCGCATCATTCTCTGCACCGATGGCGACTTCAATGTCGGAGTAACCAACCGCGGAGATCTCGTTCGAATGATCGAGGAAAAAGCACGGGGTGGTATATACCTGAGTATTTTTGGGTTCGGAATGAATAATTATAAAGACGCGACGCTCGAAGAACTCTCGAATAAAGGCAATGGTAACTATGGATACATCGACGCCTTAGCTGAGGCACGCAAAGTGTTTGTTGAACAAATTTCTGGCACCCTCTTCACGATTGCCAAAGATGTGAAAATCCAGGTCGAATTCAACCCCGCGCAGGTCCATGCCTACCGCTTGATCGGTTACGAGAATAGAAAACTGGCAGCAGAGGATTTTAACGATGACACTAAGGATGCGGGTGAAATTGGTGCGGGCCATACGGTAACCGCATTATATGAAGTCGTGCCCACGGCAATCGAAATGGATCTTCCCGATGTCGATCCATTGAAATACCAAAATTCTGCAGAGATCTCACGGGAAAATGTGAGTCGTGAACTGCTCACCGTGAAATTACGTTATAAACAACCGGAAGCGGACAAAAGTGAATTAATCGAAATTCCTATTATCGATAACAATCTGAAATTTGACGATGCCTCTGAAGATTTCCGATTCGCAGCCGCGGTAGCCAGCTTCGGTATGATTCTCAGAAATTCACCTTATAAAAGTGCGAGCACACTCACGCTGGTCCAGAATATCGCGGAACTTGCCCAGGGGGATAATACCGGTGGCTACCGTTCTGAATTTCTGCTCCTCGTCGATAAGGTTGAGATTATTAAGCGTGCCGATGAAGACAGAAGGTCAGAGGATGTTCTATTCGAGGAAGAACATACAGAGGAAACGCCTTAAACACTTTCATCCTCACATCTTCAAGATACTAATGGGATGGGGCAATAGACTGAGCGGTCAGTCAGCTCATCTCAGTAACTGCTCAACTTTATTGGCGGTTTAATTTTGCGCGGTGCGCCGCATGATGATTAACTAAATGGTTAGTCCTGATTAGATTATTTTGATTGCGGCAAATTTGAGCCCGGTTTTGGAAGCCCTGATGGGATGCATGAGCAATACTATTTCTTTGCGTGGTCTTTAATTTTGCTAAGTGTACGCTCCGGTGTGTATTGATGTGACTGGATCTATTTAACTGATTAGTGCGCTCAACATTAAAATGCGGTCCGACCGCTGTCACACCCCTGGATGATTGCCCCAAGGGGTTTGCAAAAGTGTAAGGTGTTGAACAGTTAACCTGTTGGCGATATCTTAAATCATTGCTAATTTGATTCACTGAATTATGCAAGTTACCCCTATTTGAACGACGGTGCGAATTAGATCTGCTCAATCTTTGAGTATGCGATCCTCCAACCCCAGGTGTAGGATTTGAATAAAATGGGCGATGGAAATTTTCTCTCCTTGCCAGGGGATATCCTGCCGAGCGTTGATAGACTATACGATTATTTTTCCATTGCTGAGCCTCTTGCGTTAGTGCATCCCGGTAACCTTGATTCTGAATTATCTCATTTTCCCTTTTCACGCGCTTTTTCTCCAATGCTTCAATGCGCTGTCTTACATTATCTCGCATCGAGTGTTTGCGATTAAGATAGAGGACCTGTTCTTGGTTACTTCTCAGTTTGATCTGCGATACAACTCCGGAAACCATCGTAACTTCGCCATTTGTAAAACAAAGGATTTCCTTATTGCTCCTTTCAACACACCCACGAGGAGCGCCAAAGATAGAGATGACAGTATCCCTGGAATCACCTATTTTTATAATCTCGGCGGAATTAGCAAATGACGAAAACGTGGAGATTAACGCAATTAGAAGCAAAAGAGATCTGTGTTTTTTTATACAAAAGGTTAAACTAAATCGGTCTAAAAAGCAATTTTATGACTTTGAATATCTGATCTTTATTTTGTGTCAAAATTCAGGGTGCGCTCAGAGAAAAAAAGGATATGATTTGTAAAAAACCACAGTCGGCAAGGGGTTAATGAATATCTTGCATCCTGTATAGGTCAGCTTTTAGCTTACGCATCCATGGCTTCGAAATCATTCACTTTTATATGTGGTTCAGATGACTTTCTTGTTACCCGGCAAGGCAAAGTTATTTTTGATGATTTAACCCATGAAATTGACGATGATTTTGCCAAAGAGATAATCAGTGGAACAACGGGAAATGTTGCCGATGTAGAAAAGGCTGTTTCTTTGTTTCGGGACGCCGTGCAAACCTTGCCCTTATTTGGAGATAAAAAATTTGTCTGGTTCAAAGATGTAAATTTCCTTGGTGATTCGGTAACAGGTCGCGCAGAAGGAACCTTATCCCAAGTCGCGTTATTGCAGGATATTTTAAAAGGAATCGATCCACAAAGCGCTACTGTTATTGTCACTGCCTGCCCGATAGACCGTCGGCGTAGTTTCCCCAAGTGGTGTGAAGCGAACGGTGACTTTCATATTATTGATGGATCCAATAAAAATGAAAATGATATCGCTAAGTTACTTGAGGATGAAAGACTCGAACTGGGTGTTGAGATAAATCCCGATGCAGGCAAAATTCTCATTGAAAAACTCAACGGAAACGCGCGTCTCATCGTCGAAGAGATGCGTAAACTTGCAACCTATCTTGGCGAAGAGGGCGGCTGTATCGAAGAAACCCATGTCGTTGAATTGGTCCCTAATTTTGGTGAAGGTGATTTCTTCGAAGTGGCTGAAGCTTTTTACACCCTCGACCTCGAATGGACACTGGATGCCATTCGGCGCCATTTCTTCAACAATAACGATGCCCGACCTCTAATCAACTCTATGCAAAATCGTAACCGGCTCATGATCCAATTGCGTGTTATTCACGATGCCGGCTTGATACGTCTGGGCGAACGGGGATTAAATCAGAGTCATCTCGATGAGGCGGCCCGAGCTTATGGGAAGCACTTTGGTGGAAGTAATGATAAATCGAATTTTAACATCTTCACTCAGAACCCCTGGTATTTAGGGCGACTCGGTAAAGCAGCTGCTCAATTGAACTTGAGAAATCTTATTGATTTTCAATGCTCCTACATCAAAGCCTTTGAGGAAATACTTAAACGCCCCAATGATCAGGAATCAGTCATGCGCGAAACCGCCATTCATTGTCTGGGATAAGTGACAGACGATGAAGTCATGCGGATGGATAGTGAATGCCGGAAAACTTTCTTAATTTAAAATATAAAACCTAAAACTTAACACCGCTTGAGCATTACTACCCATTTATAAAAAAGGCCGGGCTTAGACGAGCCCGGCCTTTTAATTTTTTTTAACTTACCGTTATTGACTTTGGTTTAATCTCTTCCGCTTTCGGCAGGTTTAAGCTCAGTACCCCGTCGTCTACTTTGGCGGAGATGCTTCCACCCTCAATTTTGACATTGAGTTGGAGCTGGAGTTGGAAGTCCTCGAATTGCTGCTCTCTGCGAATAGTTTTCCATGTATCGGGTGTTTTTTGCGTTCGTGTCCCTGTAATTTCAAGGGTATCACCCTCGAGTGACAGATCCACTCCGCCTTTATTCACCCCCGGTAAGAAGATGCGTATATCATAGCTGTCTTCACCTTCATCAACTTCATAATAAGGCCGTATATAATTTACCTGCCTTGTTGATTCACCGACAGTTCCACTAGTATCTTTTTGTAGTGCAGTTGTCATATTATTTTTATCCTTTTCAATTTGTGTTAATGTTTACCACCTGTAATTGAATTTATCTAACTTCAATCAACTTGGGTTTACTTAATTCGACTTTTGGCAATGTTACCGTGAGAATACCATCCTCGTAAGTAGCCTTTATCTTATCTCCCTGAATGCCATCCGGTATAGAGAGCGAACGACTAAAGCTTAGGCTCTTCTCTACCTCATTCTTGGCAGATTTTCGGTTACCACTTATCGTGAGCACCGCGTTTTCTAGTTTAACATCAATCTCCTTTTTCTTCACTCCAGGCAGTTCAATCCGCGCATAGAAGTTGTTGTCATCTTCATAGAGATCAGCAGCCGGGGTTAAGCGATTGCGCCTCCGACCCTGATCGTATAAGCTCGGGCTAAAATTAAAGTTCCCGATCGTTTGATCAAACCAGCGTTCTAAGTCGTCGAACCTGGCAATTTGTGGCAATTCATAGCGTATTAATTTCATTCTCTATTCCTTTCTCTGTTTTTTGGTTAATTAAACTGATTTATACGGGTCATAGTGCATAATGTGTGCCGCATCCTATATATTTTTAAATAACTGTACATTAAGTGCTTAAGAAATAATCAGTGATATCTGTATGGGACATTTTTTCACACTTTTAGCCCTGTATATGATCGCTGGATTTATATGCGTCATAATGCTACACATGAATCAAGCATTAACCCCAATCGGATACCTTGGAGACGATAGGGGATGATGGACTGCCTAATGTCGGAGGCGCACAAGGGTTGCGCCCCACCCGCCGCTGGACCCATCACCCAAGCGAAAATCTTCGACTAAACTATACTTGCGTAATTGAGCGTGTACGCAGTCACGTAAAGCACCGGTACCTTTCCCATGAATTATGCGGACCGAAAAAATTCCTTTTTCATGACAGGCCGTTAGATAATCACAAATCAACTCCTTAACTTCCTGCGGACGAAAAGTATGAAGATCAAGGGTCCCGTCTATGGGGTAATCAATCGGAGCCTGATTGTCCATCGTCACATACACGATTGAGGATCAAAGTGCTGCAGTCTTGTCATCTTCTGGACTTAGCTCCTCGGACTGAGTCAATGCGGTGTCATGGTCAATTGTTTCCAGGAGTTCAATTTCTCTATCACTGCCACTACCCATTTCTTTAAATTTCCGAGCGGATACCAGGAGTCGGCTTTCCGTGGAACGGACAGCTTTATTATAGGCATCGACAGTACGATCGAGGTTCCTTCCTAAGGACGAAAAATGATCGGCTAAAACACCCATGCGTTCATAAAGATCACGTCCTAAATCGCTGATTTGCCGAGCGTTTTCAGCAACCGTATCCTGCTGCCAACCGTAAGCAACTGCTAAAAGGAGTGCGATCAAAGTAGTCGGGGTAGCTATAATTACACGGTTCACTGCCCCGTAGTTTATAAGCTGACCGTCTTGCTCAAGGGCGGCACTGAAAAGTGCTTCGTTAGGTAAAAATAAAACAACAAACTCAGGTGTGGGAGTAAACTGTTCCCAATATTTTTTCATACTGAGATCCTTTACCTTGTCACGAAGTTGACGAGCATGGGATTTAAGATTAATCAGACGATCGTCTTCGCTCTTTGACTCAAGAGATTGCAAATAAGCCTCCATCGGAGTTTTAGCATCGACGACAATTTTTCGTCCATTGGGCAGATTGATGATCATGTCCGGCCGCTGAAAGCGTCCCTCTCCATCTGTCACAGATTCCTGCTCGAGAAAATCGCAATATTTGACCATACCGGCAAACTCAACAGCCTGCCGCAGTTGAAGCTCCCCCCACGAACCGCGCACGCTAGGCTTGCGAAGTGCGGAAACAAGGTTGGCAGTTTCTTTCTGTAATTTATCTTCGCTTGTGAGAAGATTATTAATCTTTTCCATTAATCCAGCATAAGCCCCTTCACGAACTTTCTCCAGGTTCTGAATTTTCACGTCAACCTTATCGATTGATTCACGGATGGGCTTAACCATTTGGTCGATCGCTTTCTGTCGCTGCTCCAGATCACCTTTCGCGCCCTCCTGAAATTGTTCCAGCTTTGCTTTTGCCAACTCAATGAAGGACTGATTATTACTTTTCAGCGCATCTGAAGATAAAGCCTTAAAAGCGTCACTGAGTTTTTTTTCGGCTTCTTCAAAAATCGCGTGCTTTTCTTTGCTCCGTTCTTTTTCGCTTACTAATTCTGTTTCTAAACGGATTTTTTCCTGACCAAGGACACGGTTGTCTTCATTCAATGTTGATGCTTCAGCCTCCTTTACTCTTAGTCTTTCTTTTAATTCAACTTTTTGAGAGCGGGACAAGAGCCAGGTAATGACCACACCTAATAACACTCCGATGATTAGTAAATAAGTGGGCTGCAAGCTTTCCATCGGCATGAATATCAATTAGAGTATATAATATATTTCAATCCGCAATACGCTAGTATCTCACCATTTCAGGTTCGTATTTGTCAGCCCACGCGGCTATCCCACCAACCATGCTTCTTGCATTATTGAAACCTTTGTCGCGCAGAAAATTTGCCACATTCAGGCTGCGCACCCCCGAGTGACAGTAGACAACTACAGGAAGATCGCGAGGGATGCGGTCAATATGTTCGGCAATTGTTCTCATCGGTATCGAATGACTGCTATCAAGTTTACAGATCTCTACTTCAAAATCTTCACGAACATCGAGTAAATAGGGCTTATTATCAGAATCCAACATGGCTTTAACCTGCGCGACATCGATCTCGATCGGGACTTCACTTTCGTCTTCGCCCAAAGTGGTATTGTTCTCAACCGGTATTTCGCAGCTAAATTCATAATTGCTTGCTTCTAGTTTCGTGATCGTGGGGTGATCACCACTCAGTGGGCAATGAGGATCATGTTTTAATTTAAGCGTGCGGAAATTCATTGAAAGCGCGTCAATTACAAGTAAGCGCCCGAGCAGGGATTCTCCTATTTTCAAGTAATATTTAATTGCCTCCATCGCCTGCAAGCTGCCAATCAGCCCGCAAAGTGCACCAAATACACCGGCTTCTTCACAACTGGGGACTGTCGAAGGATCCGGCATCTCGGGAAAAAGGCACCGGTAATTAGGCCCCCCCGCTCTGGAATCAAATACCGACACCTGGCCTTCAAATTTAAATATGCTGCCGTATATGTAAGGTATACCCGCGAAATACGCTGCATCATTTACGAGATAGCGCGTCGGTAGATTATCCGAGCCATCGACAACCATATCATAGGAGGAGAGAATTTCTATAGCGTTATCAAGCGTGATGCCTTCCCGGTGCAATATCAGTTTACAGTCCGGATTAATAGCCTTCAGCTCTTGCTCTGCGGAATCGATTTTCAATTTTCCTATATCCGCTCGATGGTGAAGGATTTGTCGGTGAAGATTATGTTCTTCAATTTTGTCAAATTCAGCTAGCCCTAAAGTCCCAACGCCTGCCGCTACGAGATAGAGTGATGACGGGCTTCCCAATCCACCCATCCCAATGACAAGAATACGCGCCGCTTTTAACTTTTCCTGACCCTCGACGCCAACCTCGGGGAGAATAATATGCCGGCTGTAGCGGGCGATTTCATTTGACGAAAGTTTATTATTATTTTGTTCCACTTATTATCGATAGGTTATTTGCTTTCACACTAATCATTCGCTATTGAATGGGATAAGTTAAAAATTGCAAGACAGTCGATAATTACCGCATCCTGATTGACCTTTATTATCACTATCACCTATAAACACCTGAAATGAGTAACCGATATACTGTCATCCTGGCTGGAGGGCGCGGGGAGCGTTTTTGGCCGCATAGCCGATTGCACCGACCTAAGCATCTTCTCCCCATCGTTGGCGATACGCCGTTGCTCCAGCAAACCATCGACCGTCTAGGCGATACGGTGCCGCTTGAGAATGTTTATGTTCTCACCAATCGGGATCAGCGCAAATCAGTTCTGGAAATCTGTCCCCAACTGTCGTCGCAACAAGTAATCGGTGAACCCGTGGGGCGTGATACAACAGCCGCCACCGCTCTCGCTACACTTCTTATCAAGAATCGTGATTCTGACGGAATTTTCGCGATGCTAGCTTCAGACCATATTATTCACGATACCGCACAATTTCAAGCTGACCTTAACGTCGCTTTCGAAACTGCAGAAAGCGAAAAAGCCCTCGTCACTATCGGCATTAAACCGACCAATCCTGCAACTGGATACGGCTATATTCAGAAAGGAAAGGTAGAGAAAGAAATAGCCGGTAAAAAAATTTATCAAGTCACGCGTTTTGTCGAAAAGCCCAATCTCGAAACCGCTGAAGCCTATCTCAAATCGGGCGAATATTACTGGAATGCCAGTATGTTTGTCTGGCAGGTACACGCAATAACCGATGCACTCGTCGCTCATCGACCGCAATTATGGGATATCTTTGAAGGGATTGATCGGCGGCTGGCTCATGGTGACGATCTCGATCCACTACTCGATGATTACTATCCGAAGATCGAAAAGATTTCTATAGATTACGCGGTGATGGAAAAAGCTGAACGTGTACTAACGATTGAATCGGCATTTGATTGGGACGACGTCGGAGAATGGCCAGCTATAGAAAGACACTACGAAGCCGACGAGCATGGCAATATAGCACATGGCACAATGATCGCGCAGGATGCTTCCGGAAATATCGTTTTCAACACTGATGACCGCCTGACCGCACTAATAGGAGTTAAAGACATTATTATTGCTCAAACTCCAGATGCCACGCTTGTCTGCCATAAATCACAAGCACAAGATATAAAAAAATTAGTGCAGAAGATTTCAGAAAACCCTGATTGGAAACATTTGATTTAACAATTTGCTTATACGATCGCAAATTATGCGCTGCCTGGGTATTGATTACGGTGAAAAACGTGTCGGGTTAAGTTATGGGGACGAACTCGGTGTAGCCGTTCCCTTACCAGCGGCTGTTTCCCCAAATAGTGCCGACCGCTTTAATGCCATTGAAACGCTTATCGGTGAACGCGGCATTACGCATCTAATCGTTGGTTACCCTTATAACATGGACGATAGCATAGGTTTTAAAGCTAAAGAAGTTGACGCTTTCATTTCCGAATTAGAAGCTCGATTTCAACTACCCGTGCACCGTGTAGATGAACGCTTAACCACCTATCAGGCAGTCGATAGTTTAAAGAAATCGGGTAAAAAAATATCGCGCGAATCGCGGGCTAGCGGTGATGTGGACTCGCGCGCGGCCATGATTATCCTACAGGATTTCCTCGACCAACAACTTCCCCTCGAAGAAGGAAATTGACACTCCATGCGTTGGAAATGCACAGTGGCTTACGATGGAACCGACTTCTTTGGCTGGCAAAGTCAGGAAAAGGGCAACACCATCCAGGACCTGATTGAACATCAACTTAAGGTCATTTTTAAACAGCCGATACGGATTCATGGCAGCGGTCGAACGGACAGCGGGGTTCACGCAAGGGGACAGGTATTTCACTTTGACGGCGAATGGAAGTTACCGGGCAATGATCTTTTGAACGCGATGCGCAGTGGATTACCTGAGAGCATCGTTGTATCTTCAGCGAGAAAAGTAAGCAGTGATTTTCATGCGCGGTACTCAGCCATAGGGAAAAAATACATCTATAAACTTTACGAAGGTTATGCGCCACCATCAGAGATCCGCTATTGTTGGTCGCTTGGAAAACGCAGGCTAAACATCACTTCCATGCGTTTGGCAGCAAAACACCTCCTCGGTAAGCATGACTTTACTGCTTATGCCGCGGAGAGGGAAAATCCGGATGAACAGCCGGTAAAAGACCTTCGTCGCCTCGATATCGTAAAAAATGGACCGCGCGTCCATATCACGACTGAAGCCAATGGGTATTTATACAAAATGGTACGCAGCCTGGTGGGCACTCTTGTCGATGTCGGTTGCGGTAAGCTTTCTTCCGACAGTTTGGTTGAAATACTTGAGAGCCGGCAACGAACCCATCGCGTCTTTACCGCCCCGGGACGAGGTCTCAGCATGGATAGGGTATTTTATTAAGTGAGATTATACTATGGAGACTATTCTGCCTTACAGGCCGTAATCCGTATATGCAAAATGAATTGATTTTATCTATTCATTTCATTTAATTTTATACCTGCATATCCATTAAAGTATACAATACAAATATCTACACATTTTATTCAGGGAATAACTTTCTTTTTCAGTAAATGATAGCGAAAGCAAAAAAAATTACTCACGGACATTTAATGTGCGTGGTAAACACCGAACTGAAACGTAGGCCTGAACGCTTTGACCGAAGTAATGTACGTATTCTCGATCTCGGCTGTGGTAATGGTGATCTCATTTTGCTTTTAACGGAAAACTTACCGCAGTTAAATCCGGATTTTAATTTTGAAATATATGGTTACGATATTAACGAGCATGGAGGTATTAAAAAAGGTTATCTGCAAAATCTCATCCATAATTTAACCGATCAATTTCCGCAGATCGATTGGAGTGAACGCATAAAATTAATCTCTGAAAATGACCCCATTCCTTTCCCCGATCAGTTTTTTGACATCATTCTATCGAATCAAGTAATGGAGCATGTTAAAGATCACTCGAAGTTATTCTCCGAGTTGAATCGGACGTTAAAACGCAATGGTTTGTCTGCTCATTTATTTCCCTTTAAAGATATTATTATCGATCCTCATATTAATTTACCCTTTGTCCATAAAATCATGAATTTAAATAGCCGTAAAAATACAATTAAGCTATTCAGTAAGTTAGGGATGGGTAAATTTCACGCCTATCGCAAAAATTATGGACACAATCTCGACCAGTTTACACAGGAATTTTCCGACTACTTTAGTCGCTTAGTTCATTATATTAATCACAAAGAGATTGCAGAAATTAGCGGCAATCATAATCTTCGTTTCTCCTATCGCTATACCGCAAATATACTGAGTAACTTTCTGCGTTCCGTTATTATGAAAAAAATAAAATACGAATACAGCTTTACAGATAACCCCGTAAGGGGATTCTTATACATGTCATTATTTAAATATTTCCTCTCCATAACTTTACTCCTCGATAAAGAAGAGTCTCTCTGAGATTAATATTTCCTCCTTTTTTAAAGAGGCTGTTCGCACCGGGTTGCGCGCGTCACCCAAGCTATAAGCATAATGCCTTTAGCTTATCTCCTCTCAGCTAGTAGTTACACATGCGCGGTTGACAGGCAGAAACTCGGTCACTACGAAGTGAGCGGGTTAATTTCATGTCTCGTGATAAAAACAAAACGAAAGAAAAAATTCTCCAAGCGGCCATCACTCTGCTTACACGGTCGGGTTTCCACGACTTTGGGATTAATAGCGTGGCGAAGGAAGCCGGGCATGATAAAGTCCTTATTTATAGATACTTTGGGGATCTAAATGGACTCTTAACAGCTGTCGCGGAGCAGATAGAATTCTTTCCTGATCTACCCGCTTTCAGAGAGCACTGGGAGCCTAAAGACGCTGACAATACCTCTGCCCTGGCTGCCTACATGGCTGGATATGTTCAGGAAATCTTCAATCGACCGCTCACCCTTCAGATATTAAGTTGGGGACCCGTTGAGGACAACCCTCTAGTCACCAGTTGCAAGAGGGCTCGCGATCAATTTGAGCGAAATCTGCTTAGCGGTTTGAATATCAGAGATAATGATCTCCATTCCGTAATCTCCAGTCTATTTAGCTTTATGCTGCCAGGTTTCCTTCACCGATATGACAATAAAAAACCTGTCGACGCGAAAGAATTGAACGAATTAATCGCCCCCTTATGTCAACGCCTTTTACTCAATACTGAGAGGAGAAAGATTAAGATTGAAGATCATATCCGAGTTGCGTTTGAGAATGGCGAAGATGATCCTAACTCATTACCCACCGAACTCCTGTAAGGGCAAGCCGTCCTCCTGATTATTACCTCTCATATTCCTATTTATCGTCGCTTCAGCTGATCAAAGTCGATCATGAATA
>Ga0114999_10001507_pt1 | contig 32290 bp, 19 predicted proteins | sample ArcticOcean_MG_C_3_FD_89820 | JGI IMG/M metagenome (GOLD analysis project Ga0114999, IMG submission 89820) | Marine microbial communities from western Arctic Ocean - ArcticOcean_MG_CB8_126 | ecosystem: Environmental > Aquatic > Marine > Oceanic | place: Arctic Ocean: Canada Basin | collected...
AAATTTTGATATTAATTCTTTTTCTCCACCAAACCCTTCGTTGTTCTCCATATACATTTCAATTAAATATGCATCATTAAAGGATGATAAAGTATCTTCTCCCCATAAAGTATCCTCTGCCACTAATTTTCTAGGCAAATAATATACGTCATGACCAAAAACTTGTAACTGCTCTATGATTAAATTTTCATAAAGTGTTTGTTCACCAGAAGTTCCTTTACTAAAATATGCACTAGTGGTCATTTTTTATCCCACAGCAAAATCAACAGGCAACTCATATGTTAACCGAGCCTCTTCCTCTAACCTAATAAGTTCTTCTTGCGCCTGGGTGAACATCATCTCACCATTCATGGTCACACCACCCAACATAGTAACACCCTCAAATTTAATAAGATTCTGTCCCCATTGTTTTTTAACTAAAGCTGTAGCATATTTTTTTAAAAAGAAATCGTCGTATATATCAGTCCAAACAGCTGGATTTAATTTACGCCAACATTCTATTACCAAATATTCTCCAGCCGAAATATCAGTTCCCCAATCCATATCCACATACAATCTATCTTGATGCACATTGTGTCGGATTGGTTTTTCTCCTACTAGAATATGATCAAGAAAATCTAAATGTTGCATTGTCATTTCATACTGCATAACTGAAGATGAAGAAAAATCATACAAATCGTTTAGTCTTAATTGATATCGAACATCAAACATATTCATACCACCTCTATCACTAAACGGAAAAACCTGTAATACTGATAATACACTAGTTGGTAATGGAATATAATTATTACTCTCATCCCAAGCAGCGGTAACTGAACCAGCTACCTTATCTGTTACATTAGTTGTTGTATCAGCGGCTTCATCTGCTCTAGTTATATCAGCCTCTGTTATTTTATATTTGAGATACATTCGTTCTGTACCATCCATATGAAATTGAGCATAATACTGTAAAGCCTCATCTACTCGATCATCTAATTGTGTAGAATCAACATTAACCTCCACAACAGGCTTACCTAACCGTCGTAAGCACCATTCTCCAAATTCCGATTTTGTTGTTGGTATTGCCATAAATCTATCCTATTTAAGCTATTTATATTAATTCTCTATCCAAGATAATGTTGATTCATCTCAAGTCTTTAGCAATATTTATAAGAATTTTAAGCCAAAAAAAAGTGGAGACATCTCTGACTCCACTTAATTTCTTTTCTTATATTATATCAATCAAACATTCCCGAATGCATACTAAAGTGATGATAAGTATGCGGATTGGTATGAATATTCTGATAATTATACGGGCCCATGTCATATTGCCATGTACAATAACCAGCATTATCTTGGCCATCTACTCCACTTCGATAGAATTCTCCCATATCGGAAATCCATCCAAATACAGCCCACTCGTTATAGCCTGAATTAGATCCTTGCATCAATCTCTGTCCAGGTGGCTGAATAACTCTAGTAAAGTGATCCGGATATGCACCACGTTCTCTGTGTTGATCGGCAGTATTAAACTGTGAAATTGCAATCTCCCATCCTGAACCTTCATCTTGGTGTCCAGTTGAAGCACTTCCCCAACGGTTTCTACCTTGTGTCCAACAACCACCTTCTTCAGTAAACAACATAGGTGAATGTGGATCTTCATAACTTGCAATATTTCTATAATCAGGACAAGTCATGCTCATTGTGGTAACATCATAGACGTTTGAAACTCTATTGACACCTGAATGGTTACCACCAGAGTTCCACCAATAACTAGATGTTCCATCTCCACCGATTGCATTATACTGATTACCGCCAGCAGCATATGTCAGACCGGTATCCTTTTCTCTCAAGAAAAGAATGTGTGATTTTCCACCACCCATCCAAAAGTTGTCCCAACGACCATCGTTAGTATCAAATCTCAATCTGTTCGGAACACCCCATTCGTGATTACTAGTTATCATAATACGTCCAACACCTGTTCCATTAGTAAAGTCGCCCCACGACCATAGATAACCATCGCCATCTAGAACATAGCAACCATGGATTGCACCAGTATTGAGGTTTGAAAATGCCATAAACTTCTTAACACCACCATAGTTTTCCCAAGGAACAGGAATTTCCCTAGGATAATGAATGTACTTTTGCGTTTCGCCCTGACCAATTCCTAATTGTGAGGAACTATTCTGGCCCCATGCCCACATATTTCCATCTTCATCTAATGCATAACTCATAGATTCAGTACTACCACCTACTGCATAAACATCAACGATCCTCTTATATTTAAATCGACTTTGTGGAATTCGTAATGGATAGTAACGATTTGCCAAATGCATACCTACGGCAGTATAATCTTCAGCCCCGTGTCCTAACTGGCCGGCGGTGCCATGACCCCAAGTCCAAACAGATCCATCATCTCCCAATGCCATCTGATGAGTTGCGGACGTATTATAATAATCCCCCCCACTCATTGATACTTTAACTATTTTAGTTTCATTAAAGCATTTTGGAATTGTATTACCTGCACTATCGTAGTACATTTCATTTGTAGTTCTTACAGGAAACTGCCTATTAGTAGTATCATTTATTCCTAATTGTCCGTGTCCATTATAACCAGACATATAAACTTCGCCATTGTTAAACAAGAACATTGTATTATCGTCATTACCACAAATTTGTATACACTTCGGAGTTTTTCCATCAGGTGTAACTAGAGGTCCCCAATCTGATGGAGTGTTTGGTGTTCCATCTGGACCTGCGAGACCCTTTCTCCAAGATGATTGATCCGAAGATCGGTACCAATCTACAAAGGTAAATCCTGTATTTCTATGAAAACTGTGTCCATAGTTACCAGTAGCATCACCAACTCCAGATGCATAATTTGATCTACCATAACTAACTGCAGCACCATCGTGACAGAGAAAATGACTCCTCCCTGTAAAATAACTTTGGAAGTGATGAAACTCTCCATTATTAATGGCTTCACCTTTATGTTTTCCCCATCTATGGAGAAATCCTAAAGGCTGTTGATTAACCGTAGCAACCGGCCAATTTCGCTGATCTGCTGTACTTGATCCTTCAAAAACCTTTTCCCAAAATTCTGTATCTAACCAATAACAGTTTCTTGGAGTGTTCTTAATGCACATATACAGTTCGGAACCGACTCGGCACAATTCACCTTTTTGGTATGGCATCATTTGATTCCAACCACGAGCACTAGTTGACGCTGTAGTTACCTGTATCCAGTATTTTATATTATCTGGACGAAAACTTTTTAGAACCATCCTTGGGTGTTGCATTTCTTCTCGGGTGGTTGACATAACTGTAGCCATGTGTATTGTCCACTCCTCTGGAGTGTCCAAGATACAACGATAACCACAACCACGCCAAGAAACCATTTCTCTCTCTTTATAAGAGGTCTCACGTTCCCAAGGTCCTTTCCAAGTAGTCTTAATTTTTGAAATATCAAGATTCGACATATTCGACTTTACCTTTTAATTTATTTGTTTTTTTTTAGAAGCCTAGTTCAGTTTCTTCAGCATCAATTGCTGTACGTGCCGCGGCAACTTTATCTGTGATTGTTGTGTTACTATTAATAACAGCCTCAATCAAATCAAAAGTACCATGTGCATTTGTAACAATATTCTTTCGGTGATCGCTTTGCTGAGCCATATACGATAGGGAAGCCTTAGCGGCTGCCGTATCTGCATGACCAGCTACATATTTTGTAATACCATATTTTGCATCTTGACTATCGTCAACCGTGACATTGGTTGCTTCATAGCTAAACCAATCTCGACCGCTGGCAAGTCCAAGATGAATAATGGAATCCAAAATTGTGTTATCTGCGAGTTCAGGATGGACAAAGCCATCGTCTATTGTTCCTACTAACTGGCTATATATCTTACGTGCCATCTGTTAATTCCTCTAATAAAATTTATTCTCTAACTACTATTTATAAAACTTATCTACCAATTCCTGGCTGAAACATCTGACCATTGGTCTCACCACCGGTGTCATTATCTGAATAAGCAAATCTCTGGTGACCTGTAACTTGGCTATCAATCTGACTACTGTGTCCCGACCATCCCCAAACAAAATATCTACCGTCTTCTGTAACAGCAGAAACACCGTTTGGTCCATACCAACTAGCACCATTTGTCTGGCCATCCATACGGAAATCTACAATTTTAGATCCTGAAGGAATATAACAGTGATACATTTTCTGATCACCATCTTCTCCAGTCCAGTTAGTTGTACTTCCTGCAACTGGATTAGGCGTTGACCAGTGTGCTCCATACCCCTGATAATACAATTCACCTGTATCTGTTAGCCACATTGTCCAAGAGATATCACTATAAAGACCAACTTGCATAACTTTCTTCAAGTTCATCATTTTAGTAATTCTAACCGGTGTTGTATGTGCCGCTGTATCTCCAAAACCATTTCGATAATGTGCGCCACCAGCGCCTGCATACCATGTTGTGCCGTCATCTAATCGAACATACGTTGAAGCATGTTCTGTTGTGCTATTATCATGACCACTAAAGGTCCAGAAGTCTACAATTTTACCATCTAGATTCGTTCCAACTGTTGGTGTATTAGACTCAGCTACCTGAAATCGTGTACCTGGTTCAGATCGTCTCCATCCATCATTATTACCGGTAGTATTGTTATTAAATGCCTGTCCGTGGCTATTATAACCAACGTGCCAGACATATCCATTGCCATCTAAAACCATCATCCATGCACGACCATAGTTTCCAGCAATCAGCCATTTCTTAACTCCACCATGACTTTTAAACGTATGATTATAATCTCGGGTTGCTCCTCCAGGAACTTCCCAAGCTACTTTAACTGGATACCAATGGTGGGTAGCATTACCCTGTCCCTGGTATCCCTCACCGTTATGACCCCAAGCATAGAAATCATCGTTCTGAGTTCGTGCTGCTGAAAATGCACCGGTATCATCTCCCCATGCAGCAATATCAACAACTCTCTTATCATCAAAATAAGATTGCGATATCATACGTGGTGCATTTTGTGTTTCATTGTTTCCTACTCCTAGAACACCATGAGAACCTCGGCCCCAACCCCAAACTTGACCTGAATCATCTAATGCCAAAATATGGTGATTAGATTGTTCTCTATAAGATGAACAAGAAATCTTAATGACTCGGACATGTTCCATACCAAGTACTCGATGTGGACCCATGGTGTTGCCTGTGCTGTGAGCATCGCCTGTACCTAACTGACCTTGTCCACCGTGTCCCCAACCCCAAACTGATCCATCATTAAACAAACAATGCACCCAATCATATCCACATTCTAACTGAACACATTTTGGATGCTCACCATCTGGAGTATTATTCCATTTTTGTCTTCCAGTTTCCCTTCTATGATCATGCGTTTGACGTTTAGTAGATCGCTGTTCATCACTCAACCACCATTCTTCATGTGTAAAACATAACTCTTGCAAGTAAGAAGGATGACGATTGTGTCCCCAGACCGCAGATGCTGAATAACCCGGAAGTCCATGATAAGCATTATTAGTACCCGGACCCATGGTCATTACTTTACCATTTTTAGTTACCATAACCCTGTTACGATATCGTCCATTAGATTGAATATCATTATGTGGGAACGGCCAATCAATTGGGCCTTCGTTATTTTGTGTTCCACACGCAACCTTACTTGAGTTACCATGTCCAGGAGCAATAACTTCCCAACACAAAGCTCCTAATCCTTTATCAGCCATATTGGATCGTCCAATCGGACCATCTCCAACATCTTCTGACCAACGGGCCGCACTAACATTCCTACGAGTTCCAGGCATATGTTTTTGTCGACCTTTATCCATAGTGACACCAGCAGTACCATCTAATGGATTTTCATATAATTCTACAGGAGCTGATGCAACGTGTGCAGCACCTGTAGTAGTTTGTCGTGTAAACGGATTCTTAACTCCCCGTATAAGTCCAGTTAGAGCTCCTGACGCAGCAGTTCTTCCTGTCCAAGATATAAATTCTTCATCAATTCTACATATTCCTTTAGTCGGCCATGAAGCCCCACCAGTTAGTAATAGTGTAGTTGCAACATTAGTTATTCCACTACTTAAAGTTTCAGATTTACTAGGAATAGTTAATGTGCCGGCTGTTTCTGTATGCAAATAACCATCAGTTGGTTGTTTTGCTTTATTATCAACAGTGGCCGCATACATACCGCCTTTCCACTCAACGATATCTCTCCAGTAATACTGTGTGGTAACAGACCAAGGTCCTTTCCAAGATATATCGTTACCAATTGAATCCCAATGTTGCCAGCCTCGACTAGATTCATTAATTGCTATTTTAGTTCCCATAGATGCATGAGCATGACAGTAGTAATACATCGTATCTGCTGAAGCATCATCAACAGTCCACTCAATATAGCGTGTACCGTGATTGGCCCATTTTTCGGCCGAGGTAAATGAATCTTCATATTCTGCAGCAGTTGCTTCTGTTCCACCAAGCCAATAAGTAATACCGGTTGTATAAGCAGCACCTGAGTTATGTGTTCCATCTGATGTTGTAGAAAAATGCAAAGGATGTGTGTTGTTTGAATAATGGTTTTGAACAAATTGATATGTAAATCCTCTAACAAGTCTTATTTGATCATTAAGATCGCCCCAAACATCAACTGCGGAGTTACGACCGGTGTTCACGCCAGGATAACCCTGTAAGCCACCGGCTAGTGTTGATAAGTCTTCCGAACCAGGACCTTGATGTTGTGGTTTATGACCATCTATAGTAAAAACATCTACAGTACCTGTTGTTCCTAAAGGATGATATGAACCAGCATCTTTTCCAACTTCTACAACCAAAATCCTTCTAATTCGACCTTTATAATCTTGGCTGTTTTCATCACTTAGGACTTCTAATGGTCCAGAGTTGTCCCCCGCAAATGGCATATCTCTATAGCCTGGGGCAAATCTATCATTAGACGCCACTGGTGTATAGAGATTCTTACATACCCACATACCATTGTGATATCTTACAACATCATCTTTTTCGTATGTTGTAGAAGCGGACCACGCTGCCCGGTAAGTTTGTTTTACTTTTCCTAAATCAATTATAGCCATCTGTTAATTCCTGTTTTTCTATATTTATTAGTTGTACACGCCTTCCATAATATATGGGGCGATGTTCCCTTCATGACCCTGGCTGCCGGCATGTTGACCACTACCGGAATTACCTCGTCCAGCCTTGAAGCATCTATTTCGATCTGTTTGCCACAATGTCATCATATGTGGATCGTTGCCCTGACAATGACCTACGCCGATAACATCTACAAAATGTCCTTGAGCCATAGGAGCAGCACGTACTGGTTGATGCCATCCATTGGCCTGTAAATCTAGTCCATGAGCACCATCTGAATTCTGACTAACGTTAACATCGCTTCTACCTGAACTCAAGCAACCATAATGTGCTCTACCATTAACCCAAGAGTGACCTTCATCTGTTACAAAAATTACTGATCCAGTATCGGCTCCGGCATCATTGCCCAGCAAGGACGCCACATTTTTGACATTGCGGAGATGACTTCTTGTCATTTCTCCAGCAATTGCCTTTTTGTGATCAAGAGTAGGCACAGCAATATATGACAAAACTGGAACAGATGAGTTCGTTGTTGATCCAGCATAATCACCAAAAATGTAACTATGATTTCTGCCACAAACCCATGTATATCCTAAGTCATCTCTAATCCACAGTTGTACATGATTTCCATTTCCAGTATACCAAATATTTGAAGCCTTTGTTGATCCTGTTACGTTTTGTGCATGACCAACCCAAGTTGCAGAACCTGGACCGAATAAGCATCTAGTAAACACGTTCAAGTCTGTTGTATTATTCATGGCATGCCAACCTTGAGCATTATAACCTGTTACCCAAATTTCACCGGTAGATGTTAAGATTGCTGTTGAAGAATAACTTGCTCCTGAACACTGTTGTACCTTTCTGATCTCGCCCCGAGTGCCATCAACCCAGGATCCTGCATTAATTTGCACCGGGGAACTTCTGTTGGTGACCGATCCATCTCCTAACTGACCTCTAGTATTCATTCCCCAAGCCCATAAGTCTCCGTCACTATCTACTGCATGGCAGTAAGCCTGCTCTTGACCAGCTACCCAAATACCTTCAACAGCTCGGGCAGTACCACCGAACCCTGGCCTAAAACTAGAAAGACCTGAATCAAGTACGTCATTATCTAAACGTCTAGGATAATTTATGATTAGTGTGTTGCCATGTCCTAACTGACCATATGAGTTCAGTCCCCAAGACCAAAGATATCCATCCTCGTCTATAGCGTAACAGCTATGACCCGCGGTCATATTTTGTCCACCACTAGCTGCAATTCTTACCATTCGTGTTCGATACAACGTGTGATAAACAGGAGGTCCTGCGAAACCGACACCACCGTCGTATCGTCGATAAACATTTGTATAAGAACTACCACATCTAGCCATGTAGGCTCTAGTAGTACTTGCAAAATCTCCAGTCTGGCCGTTGGATCCAAAGCCACCGTGATAAATTTCACCATTGTTAAACAACATCATCATATAGGTATCACCACACTCTAACTGAACACACTTAGGTGGCTCTCCGTCTGGTGTATTAAAGGGACTTGTGCCGCCTCTTCCACCAATCCAAAGTGACCCTGTTCCTCGACCTTCTCTATAATCATAGGATGTGGCCCAGTTTCCAGTAGCTACTGCTGATGCAGTGACCGACTTTGTTCCCTGTAATCCGCCATTACCATTAGCTTGTTTCCAAATTGTAAAATCGTCAGCGGTTGTTTTTGTCACTCGGATAAAATACCAATCTTCATCAAAGATTTCTCCACCAAAACCTGTCTGGAATCGTAAAGAGCCATCCCACCAAACTTCAAAGTTGAATCCGTAGTTCTCTCTATAATAAAGAGTCCAATAATAATCTTTCTGATAATACTGTTCAACTATTGTTTGACGACCTCGACCTTTACCACCATCTTTTAATTTAATATGAAAGTCAAAATGCCAATCTATACCAGTTGTTATCAAAGTCCATTTTGCATTTTCTTGAAGTCTTAAATAATCTCCATCTCCACCAAATTTAATACTTGAAGTTCCGAAGATGGCTTCATCTGTTGAGTGCTCAGGCGAACACCATCCTGAAGTTTTATTTGTTCCATCAGGATTTCTATTATAATCGTTATGATTATATATTCCGCCAACGTCTGGGTTGGATGTAGGATGTGGCATAACAGCATAACCATTTCCACTTGAATCTACAAAAGTTCTTGCACCATCAGTTTCACTTCCAGACTGAATCAACAGGTCTGTAAAAATATCATTTGTTGCAGCTGCAACAGGAACTGTAACAGTACCTGAAGATGCATTATTCATCATACGGAAATCTTCTATATATCCATCTAAGAAAGAATCCCATTCTTTATGATCTGTTGAACTAAACCAATCCAAAAAGTCATGACTTGTTTCGATAGCGGTAAAGATGGTGTGTTCAAAGGCATTAGCACTCTCTGTGTTTATACCCCAACGAGTTACTCCACCGGCGCCATTGATATATCCCTTGGCATGCCAGTTAGTACTTTGTTTGTTATCACCTAAAGCATAATACTTTGATGTATCTCCAACAATTCCTTTATTAGGAAGTTTGATACAATCTCTATAGTTGCCTGTAAAGGCAGATCCTGTTGTGGTAGCCACTTTAGTTACGGCGTTATCAAACTGACCTTTACCAGAATTTGCAGTTGTATTCCAAGTCTGAACGGCTCTAGAATCTGTATCATCAATATCATATTCTGATGTTACGAGTTGCCAATTAGAGTTTGCTGCATAAGGATAATCACTTTCTGTTGGTGCAGCAGGCAATGTTACTTCTGTTGTACAAATATAAGTTGCTGTGGATGTCTGATGAAACCCTTGAGCTATATCAGATTGAACTGCTGTTGCCGCGGCTAATGTTCCTCCACCTAATGTTATCACAACATCGGGAACTGCATTATATCCAACACCACCGGTAACTACATCAATTCTAGTTACGGCTCCACCTACTACGATTGCCGTAGCTGTTGCTTGTGTTGTTGCGCCACCAGATGTTACTCCACCAAGTGTTACTGTAGGGGCTGAAGTATATCCAGAACCTCCTGCTGTAACTGTAATAGACGTTACTACTGTTGGTGTGTCATCCATACCGGCTGTCCCAGCCCATGGTGATGCAGCTGCAAAGTTTGGTCCGGCCTTCAAACGTCCGGCTGTTGTTTCGATAAACATAGGCACTTCGATTTGAACAACATCATTAACTCTGTAAACTGTAGCGGCAGCATGAGAATACGCACCTTTCCAGTTAAACATTGATTGCCATGTATCCCAAGAACCTGAATTTGTATCTGGATTCTGTCCGGCAGTTGTATCTGTTGTACAAAGATGCCAATGTCCACCGTAATGAATGATATCATCTTTCAGATATGTTGCCGAAGCATCATACTCGTTTTTAATATTAAAACTAATGTTTCCTAATGTAGCCATATTTCTATACTCTGTTTCTTATTAAGTTGTGATGGTTAAGACCAAATGTCCGCTGCTATTAATTGAAGGTGTCTGCGCCTGACCGGCAGGAGTAAGATACCATTGTACTGAATTTTCAACATCAACTGTGGCTGAAGATCCATCTGAATCAGTTTTTGTATATGATAGTACATTATTACTATCAATACTGTATTCATATATTGATCCATTAATTTTTGAATCTGTATATCCTTTAGTTGCCAAGTGGGCATCTATCGTAGGTGTAACCCCAGTAGCCACTGAACTAAAAACAATCCCTCCAGTTCCGTTAGGAGTAACTGTAAGATCACCGTTGGTGTTTGTAGTTGTTATTGTATTACCGTTAAGATTAATGTTATCAACATCTAGATCGCCTGTAATATCTACTGCGGCGGTTACTGCAAATGTAGTTCCGTCGAATGTAAAATTGGCGTCATCTTCTAGTTCTCCAGATGCGCCGGCAATCACTACTCGATTATCTGTTAAGTCTGTAACTGAAGCACTAGCCAATGTTGCTTGTGTGCCTACAGTAACATTAGGAGTTACTAAAACATTCGTTGCTTTATTATATGTAAAATCTGAATCGTCCTCGATCTCTCCGGCTGTGCCAGCAATCACTACTCGTCCAGATGTTAAGTCTGAAACTTTTGCAGTGGCCATTACGGCTGATGTCGTTGCATCAATCGTGGCCCATGAAGCAGCGCCTGTAACAGAAATGTCTCCAGTAACCGTTAATGTACTACCATCGAATGTGAGGTTAGCCTCATCACTTACAGCTGAAGTTCCATTACCTGTCAGAACTCTATTATCTACGAATGTTCCTACACCTGTACCACCGTCTGGAACTGTAATCGGTCCTGTTTCCCAACTTGGATCTGTACCATCAGATCGCAAATAAGCACCTGCGGCTCCAGTGAGTAATTGTATATGAGATGTTGCATCTCTAGTTAAGAGTCCACCCCGTGTACTTAGTGAAACTGTAGAGTTGCCTGTAACAACTTCTTCCCAAGTAGCTAACGGTGAGTTTGTGTTTGTTGATGGCTTTTCTTCGTTGCCCGAAGAAGCACTACCAATATGTGTTCGTAAACTAACCCAAGACGTGCCATTTTCTTTTACAACATGATTAGGCTCGTAATTCGTAGCGGCACTCCAAGCACCTAGCCATTTCAAACCAGGATTCAATAGTTCCCAGTTAGTATCAGGTGAAACTTCTCCAGGATGATTTCCTAGACTATTGATTTTGGCACTATAACTGTCACCACCATATCTTACAACATCGCCCGGACTGTATTGTGTACCATTTGCATAGTCACCTTTCGTTTTAAAGCCCGTTGATAAAATTTCCCAATCAGATAGATTTGCGTATGGTATAACACCTACATTAGAACGAATGGCGACATAGTTGTAGCCTCCATATGTTACAACATCACCGATTTGGTAATTAGTTGCTACATTATGTGAATCTTCAAATTCTAATCCAGATGCAAATACATCAAACTTTGTTTCATCCATAACAGCACTTGCTGATGTATGTGCTGTTTTACAATAGTAGACTGATGAACCATATTTAACAGTGTCACCAACTCTATAATATGTTGCAGTAGTATGGATATTCTTAAAATCAAATCCTTCTGACCACAGATCCCAATTTGCAGTATCGGCTTCTAGAGAAACACCCGATGTATGTCCTGTCTTGGCTCGATATAAATGGCCACCGTTCTTTACAATATCACCAATCTTGTAGTAAGTTGCAGTTGTCCATGCGGCTTTCCAATCTGTGCCGTCTGAATATACTGACCAACTTGCAGCATCAGCGTGCAATGTACTTGCACTTGATGTATGTCCTACTGTTGCAATATAAACAATTCCGCCATATTTAACGATGTCATCAATCTTATAAAGAGTCGTAGCTGCCCACACTCCTTTCCAATCAACGCCTGCTGTTATTCTTGTCCAACTAGCCGTATCAGTATAAAAATCTGCTGCGGATGTATGATTAGCGATTGCTGCAAATGCATTTCCACCATACGTTACGATATCATCTTTAATGTATGCTGTACTGGTTACCCAAGCGCCTTGAAATTTAAATTTTAGTCTGCCTAATACAAAATCTACCATGGTGTTGTCCTATAAATTCTTTCTATTATTTATACAAGTTATATTGTTTTCTATTATGAATTATGCGGCGCCGCCGCTATAATCATATGCAGGTCCATTATATCTCGCAACTAACATTCCATCACCGTTGATAAAATAAGTTAGTGCATTTTTATCAAACCGCACTTGTTGATATGCTCTAAATTCAGCATTCGTTTCATGTGCTTTTGGGGCAGCTGTTACTGCATCATCGCCAGCAGCATCTGCGGCACCTTCTTTATATCCATCTTGTAGAGTATTGATTAAAGTGCCACTTGGCAAAACTCCTGACATCATGTCTTCTAATCCATTAAAAGCAAATCCGCCATTAAAATTAACAGTAACGGCATCTGTACCATCCCATAAAATTTTAGTATATGACAATAGTCCGTCTGCATCTCTATCTAGACCGTGCAGAGCAAACTCTGGTCCAAAATCCGCACCTGATTCAGCAACATCAACTGGAGATTTTCCTATATAATTACTTGCCATTATGCGTCCTCAAGAAGTGATACTATACAATCCGCAGCGCTAACCGCATCAACTTTAACTTTTAAAACTTGTAGTGCATTTAAAATTAATTTTTGTCCATTAATAATTTTAATTGTTCCATTAGCTGGAATAGGTGCACCCTTCACAAGATAAATTATTGCTGATCCACTATTAGCTGAATCATCTACGATAACATCTGCGGTGATATTATCGGTGCTTGTATTTGCAATATCTATTTCTAAAAGAATAGATACCTTTGATGCTGGAGCAGTATACAACGTGCTGCCAGTCCCTGTACTTAATACATTCGTTTGATATGTGTTTTTAAAATCATTTGCCATTTTTTAAATTCTTTTCTTATATTTATAAAGTTTAACCCATTGCTATTGCGATAGCCAAAACTTTTTCTGATTTGGTTAAGCCAAGCATGATATTCATAGCCTCTGTCATATCAGTGGCACCAAATGCAACCAGTTCAGCATTTATCGTAGTAAAATCACCTATATCTACTGCCAATTCATTAAATTCTTGGCGCCATTCTTCAAATGTAAATGATTGTGGTACTAGTCTATCAGCCATGGTCCTTGTCCTGTATTAATTCTCTTAACATTGATTTTATTTCGCCCATCTCATTCTTTAAAGTATTTATTTCAGTTCCCACAGTATCTATCTTAGCATTCTGCCTAGATATAATATTATTTCTGCGTCTAGCTAATTCAGCTGCTTTTACATTCGTATTAATTATAGCTCCTGTTTCCATATCTCTAACTAATTCGCTATGTCCTTTTACTTTAACAGTTTCCATATTATGCCGCCAATGCTATCATTCTGAATTGTTTAATTCTTGGAGGTTTAGCTGTATTAGTTCCTTTCATTACAATCTTAATAGCGAACGATGTAAAATCATCCAAAGCTATGCCTGTACCTGAATCTTTAACTCCGGCCGTATATATGTAATCTTTCCATTCTATTTGATTATCAGTTGTTCCGGACAGATTATCATCTACACCTGTTGTGTTAAAATAGTTCCAACCTAAATCATCAAAAACTTCTGTCGAACCATCTGGTAATATCTTATAAAGAACCACTACTTCTGACGTACTAGGTATATTAGCTGCAAACATAACTCGCAAAGCTGTTGATGCTGATGCTAATGTAATCTTCTTCGTGATGTAAATAGCTTTATTGTTATCACCTGAAGCTGCGATAGATGAGTTATAAACAATTCCTGTACTAACATCAGCAGCAGAATCTATTTTATTAAGTCTATTCTGCACTGTTTCTAACATCATAAGTTTGGTGTCTATCATAGGACTTAATGTATCCTTTGTAGACTTCAAAGTAGCAACCACTTTCAAAGATTTCGCTCCAGCCATTTCATTAGTTTCATTTATTTGTGAAGCTATCATCATAGAAGAATCAAATAGATATGGTAGTGCATTTGTTATAGGTAAAGCATCCGACAAATTTGTAGGAACAAAAGCATTTTGTGTTGATGGTCCATTTGGACTTCTTGCCGTTGTAGGTTGTGCTTTAAATGTAAGTGTAGTATTTGCTCTAGACTCAGCATGAAAGAATGGAGTAATTATATCCATAATTATGTTACGAGTTACTTTAACTTTAGAGCCGCCCCCAATCAAAGCAGATGTAGCTGGATATAATGCATTAACTGTTATCAAGAAACTATCATCTTCTATACCACTAATTGCTATATGTGTTTTATTAATCTCTGTCAATGGAATTCCAGCCAACATATATAAGGCAACAGGTTCCGCAGTAGCATGAGCTACTGCAACAGTTAGAGCCGTACCATCTGACGTACCTCTAGTACATCCTGTTAAGTCATTTGTTGATATACCGGCATAGGTAATAACTTCATCTTCAATTTTAATTGTTCCAGAAGCTGGAAAGTTTGAAGCATCTGTCACTGTTATTGTAGTGTCAACGGCTGATAATGTTTCATTCAGCGTTGTTGCACTAATTTCAGATTCCACTCCTGATATGATTACGTTATCTGTTGTAGAATACATACCATGAGGCTCTGTTCTAGGAACACCAGGCATCTTAAATCTAAACCTAACATCCCTACTAGCATTGGTCAATGTTATTGGATTTTGATCCAACGTAACAATTCCTTCTGGTATACTTGTGGTACTATCTAGAGCTGTATTATGGGTTGTGAAACTTCCTGTTACACTAGTATCAAATTTAGCTCGATATAAAATAAATGTTAAATCTTCTAATTGACTAGGAGACCATGTATGAGCATTTTGAGATTTAAATAATGAACCGCCGGCGGCCTGTTCAGATATCATACTCTTTCCACCAAGATCCATTTGACCCATTCGAGCTATCCAAAGTTTGTAATCTGGACTATCACATCGAACCACTATAGCATACTCTCCTCTCCTCTGCACAAAAATTGGTTGTGGAAATACAAAAGAAGTAGCTACTGAAGCATCATCACTTATATTAATATCCTCTTGATCTTTCCAAGCCAAGGCATTAGGAATTCCATTCTGAGCAAGAGGATAACCATTTTCGACATTTACTATCTCTACACTAACCGGAATTTTAACATCGGAACTAGTCGCTTTCGATTGCAGATAAAGATCACATTTCGTTATATAACAACCTTCACCTTCGGTTGCATCTAATTCAACAAAAAATGTTTGTGCTAAAGGATCTGAATGGGTTGGATTAGGCCTAGGTATTCCCCAAGTTCTATATGTTTCCCATCTAAAGGTTCCTTTCCAAACTCGTAAGTGAACTTCTCTCCAATGATTGATTCGTCCTTTAGCCTCTAACATAGCTGAGCCAAAAGTACCAGGTTCTGGAATAGTTGAAGAGGTTACATGAGCTAACCGGCCTCCCGATAAATTATTCTCATCATCAGAAAGTTTAAAAGATTTCATGCCTGTAGTAAATTTCAACGTAGGTGTTTCTGGTAAATCAAACACTCCATCTAAATCTCCTTTTGAATCACTAATCATAGGCATACCGTAAGCACCAGAAGATACAGTAGCCGCCGATGATAATAACCATGATCTGGCTGAAGTATCATTAACTCCTCTCTGGAGACCTGTAAAAGTAGTTCCAGTTTTGGAGGTATAAATTATTTGTTCGATAAGTGTTCCATCAGTTATCTTAATTGTTCCTGATGTAGGAAATCCTGCCGTTGTTGTTACTGTTAAAGTTGTTCCTGTTTTAGCTAAATCTGCACCTATGACTGTATCAACTTCAGAAACTCCCCTAGGTTTAACATACGCCGAGACCGCTATTTCATCAAAGAATGGCCACAATTTAGTATGTGGTTTAAATCCTTTAGCTGTAAATCCTAATTCAGATCCTTTAATCCATGGATCTGGATCCCAATCTACAATTTCTCCAGCAGGATCATAATCAGGATGTAATTCATCCTTTACAATTTCAGCATCAACAACACCTTTATCCCAGTATCTGGTCCAACCTATATCATAAGGATCTCTATATCGAATAGTAACAGATTTATCAAATGCTCTCTCTGTAACTTCTCCAGCAGCTCCAGCACTTGTTACTGATCCACTAGTGACTTCGTATCCAGCTCCAGATCCTCCAGCATCAACTTTCGCTTTTTCAAATGCAGTAGTATCTTCAATATATTTGGTATCATACTTGGTATAATCTGATCTAGCCCAAGTATAAATTTCACCGTCATCCCATGTTATTTTACCAATCCAATTAGCTACAGCAAACGGATTAATCATCTCTACTGTACTTGCCTTAGCCTGTGTTACCAAAGGTACATCTGTGTATGGTAAAGAAACAACTTTACCAGTCGATTGATAGTTATCAGCTTTTCTAGCATCATCTGTAGTATTTTCTTCAAGCAACTTTACTTGATTTTCATAAAACGGTGGAAATAAATGTAAGTTTCCTATACTAACCTGATGATCTGTATGATTTATATTTCCTACAGAACCGCTAAATTGGAAATTATCTACGACAAAACCATTCTTATATCTATTGAAACCGTTTTGATCTTGTATTTCAAAAGCCTTTGTATCCTGCTCTAACATATTTAAAGAGGTATAATATTCTAGGTTTTTAATTCGTGTTTCTAACTTACCAATATCGGCCATCGTATAGCCTCTATTCTTCTGAAGGAGAATATACAAATCCCTATCATGGAATGTATAGGCATTCATAATTAGTTTAGCTAGTATTAATGTATTTTTTGGCTGTTCTGGGTACTGTGGATTCTCAGCTGACACACCTTCTAAAACTCTAAACTCCCCAGCATTATTAAGATACAACAAATCATTTCTAGGTAGATAGAATGTATAATCCATCAGAATGTTATCATAAGCCTGTACTATATTTCCAACTGATGATCCAGCAGTTTCATATGATCTATTTTGTATAGAAAATGGATTAACTGTTGTAGATGTTATGTCGGCAACCCTAGGTCTAAAATCTAAAGCATCTCGCAATTCAGGATTAAATTTTGGAATATCAGCATAATTTATGCCATATGAACCAACACTAAAATAATCTCCAGTACCATGTGTGAAATAATCATAGATAACTAACAACTGACCGGCGGGTGCTATAACACCTGCTTTTCTAACAATTCTAGAAATATCATAATACTCAGCTCTCTGACCTGTATCTAATGTATAGTGATCTGTAATATTTGTATGACCAGCAGCAATAGCATCTACCTTAGCAGTAACGGTACTCGTTTGTCCAGTAATGGTATCTAATGTATTAAAAGTTCCACTAATTTTAATATATGTTACCGTTGTAGCTGGACTGTTGACAATTACATATCCTTTAGCACCTGAAGAACTTCCTATAATAATCTCTCCCGGTGTAAATGTTCCAGACACCAGTGAAACCGTCAGCGTTGGAGGAAGAGGTACTACTGATGATAGCCCAGAATCAAACACAGCCCTTAATTTATAAACGTCAGCAACATCTATAGAAACTTCTTTATCTACAATTCTAGCTCCATAATAATCATTTGTTGCAATAGTATCTGCAATTGTTTTCTGTTGCATTACAAATGCTGATTTTGTTTTTGGTGTTGCAGTCGGCACATTTACTGGTGCGACTAACTTCACTTGGGCAGCATTACCAAATAATGTATTATCTGTTATTGTTAAAGAGTTTGTTGTGCTAGATGTTTTTCCTTCTATATCTATCATATCACCAACAGCTGCTGTTCCTGATCCAGCTGTCATAACACTTAGAACATAATTCTTTTTTGTGAACGATGGAAATGTTTCTCCAACTCCCACTGTGAATGTCACAGCTCCTAGAGCACTTGTTGTTCCTACAAACTGCCTCTTAACAGTAAACGACACATCTGTTACTGTTGCAGTATTTTCTTTAGGCATATAGTGCAAGAAAGAACTCTTACTCAGCTCTTGCATCTTACCTCGTTTTCTTGTTCCCGTTATTCCAGTTACAGTATTAGTTCCTGCCGAAGCAAGTGTTGCTAATGTGTTGCTAGTTACAGCGGTAACTCGTCGTTCTTCTGCTACTCCTAATGCACCACTTGGTAATGATACTATATCACCTATAACTAATTCTTCAGTAAATACAGTATTAAGTCCGTTAAGGTTAACTGGAAGTTCTCCATCAATTGTGGCAGTTGCCGCGGCTAATGTTCCTCCACCACCAGTAAATACTACTGTGGGAACTGATGTATAGCCTTGACCTCCATTTGTTATTGTTACACCCGATACAGCTCCAGCTGTTACTGTTGCTGTTGCTGTGGCCGAAGTCGAAGCTCCTCCACCAGTGAATGACACTGTTGGTACAGATGTATATCCAGAACCCCCGGCTGTTACTGATATAGTATTAACTGCACCAGCTGTGGGACTATTAGATACTGTACCATTTAATGAAAATGACTGATCAAGAGAAATATCTGCTGTGAAATCTTTCGCTGCACCTGCTGTTTGTGTCATAAACAGAGATTTAACATCTCTATTGAAAATTTTCTTTGCTATAGTTGAAATTATTGGACTTCCTGTAGTAGTGTCATCTCCACTTTTACTACTAGTAATAGCTTCGCCAATTACAAAAGTTCCTTTAACTTGTTGCAATATCAAATTAACTCCTGCTCCTACCGCAGCATTCATAATTGCTGTGGCACCACTCGTAACTCCTGTTATGACAACATCATCTGTTAAAGAAACGACCCCAGACATGGTAACCAATTGATACATATTGACATCGAATAGATATGTTTTATATATCGATGCCGTGCCAACAACTCCTGAATCATAATTAAAAGCTTTAACTTTAGCTAGTCCTACTGGCGCACCTGATGTTGAACCTCGTCCGGCTGAACCAGTTTGCTGATCATATAGCTTAACTTCTTTAAACCAATTAACACTGGCCTCACCACCATCTACGTCAGGCATATTATAAGAATTAGTAACTTTAACCCAGCGTCCTAACTGTGCTATAAGACTGGCATTGTTTTTTGAACCTGTATCCCTAGCCTTATTGACAGCAATATAATTAGTAGAAATTGTTTCAACTTCACTACCATTGATAATAGCTTTGCCAGGCCCTACTGCCATAACCAGTTTTGTTTCATCTCCTATAGGATCTTCTGTGGCTAAATATGTTCCTCTGTTTGTTCCTGTATTTAAATGTTCTTTAGGATCAATCTTATGAGTCTTAATAGTATAATTACCAGATTCTTCAAAAGTCCTACGGGCGAGCATTTCTTCAACAATAGAATACTCTGTTTTATTTACAATTTTTCTTACCAGACCGTTCTCTACTCTAATTAACTCAGTAAAGTCTGCATCATCTGTTTCTGTAAGACCTTTCTTGATTAGGGTAAGAGTTTCCTGAAGTCTATGAGCACCTTTAGCCGCATAGTTGGAAGCTCCTTGTGCATTATCTAATAAATTTGATACTTGTTCTGGAGCTACTAAAGTTTCCGTGATATCAAACCCAACACGATATGACGGAGAGTTTGTATATTTTGACAATATAATTGATTGTGCTGCAGCTCGAATGAACATTCCTCTAATAAAGAAAACTCCTTCTTGTACACTTGCCGCGGAACCGGTAGCTACTGCATCTGATAATTGTAGTTGTGCGGAAGTAGCATCTATTGCAAACGTGCTGATAACTGATTCTGAAGAAAGAAATTCTCCATTACTAAACTGAGTCGATATATTATCAGTTCCAGATGATAACCATTTTACATATAGTGTGGCTGGATCTATACTTGTAGCAACATCAACTCCTACAACCCTAGCCTTAACACCAGACGTTCCACCTTCTATAACAGTTCCAATAAACTGACTCAAATAATCTGCTACCGAATACGTGGTACTTGATACAGTAATCGTTGCTTGTAACTTTACAGCGAAATACTGGCTATCATATGTCACACCACCTGGTATAACAATAGATCCCTCTTGAAAGATATGCTTACCAAATCTTTCAATTTGATTTTGAAGTATAGTTTGAAGCTGCGTTAATTCTCTAGCTTGAACAGCATACCCAGGGCGGAACAATACTCTATGGTATTGATCCGCCTCTGAAAAATCATCGTAATACGGTGTTACATTTAAATCAGTCTTTTGAGCCATGTTCTACATAATCCCTTTAAAGTGGACAAAAAAATTAGAACTCAATTACTAATTTAATATTTTCTGTCTGGTCGCTTGCTCTAATAATTGGCGCTCTGTTTTCTACATAAATTATATCACCTGAGTGATATTGAATTTCTGAACTTCCTACTCCACCGGATCCTACTGTCCCGGACGCTGTACTAGTTGTTCCTGTTACCGTATCTGCATCAGCAAACACAGCCAGATTACCTGTTGTAGCAACTCCCGCATACTCTGTTTGGATAATTTTTAAAATCTTTGTAGAAGCATCCCAACTGGCAACCTTACCTTTAGCCTGCGGGGACGCAGCATTCGTAACTTCTTCATCGACCGTAAATGTGCCTGATACAGCTCCCGTAAACGTCAAAGTCTTTAAGCCACTTGCCGTAGTATCTGTTAATGGGTTACCAACTGAATTCTTTGGATCTCTAATCAATCCAACTCGACGGAAATCCTGATCAACAACAAAGTCTCCAGAACCTTCAGCACCAGCAATACTGGTGTTCATCATAACATAAAATCCACCAAGTTCTTTTACTGGATCTTTTCCGTGACCACCTTTAGGTGTTATGATCGGTGCCAAAACTGCATCTGTTGATGCACCCGCAGCTCCTAGTCCTGTAATACCTGTCAGATAAAGATTTGCAAATGTGTATCCGGTACCTGCTGCAACAATAGTTACACCAGTAATAATACCTGATGATACTACCACTTCATATTTACCAGATGCACCGTCGCCATAAATGTCAACTCCAGCTCCGCCTGTGGGCCACGTTCCATCATTGTAACCGGCTCCACCGTTCTTAATCTGAACGTGTTTAATTTCTCCATCAATCGCAGCAGTTGCAACCGAAGTTGCGTCTGTAGCTGCTGCAGAAACAGGCATAAAGTCTGTTGATAAAAAGTTCTGTACCATGTTTGTTGTCATGGTAAACATATATTTCCAAGCATATCCATCTACTGTAGAAAATTCACCTGATGTCGTTGTACTATCAGGTTCATCAGTTGCGGCGATTCCGCCAGCATTCGACATACACTTATAAACACGATAATTAGAATTCATTACATAAAAAGTTGAATCCCAAAGATTTGTTGCACCACTTTGCGCTGGATTGGCTGCCGTATAGTCGTGATTGTAAGAATCGTATACTGTGGCAGTAGTCCAGTTTCGTCTAGGTACTACAAATGAAACATCACTAGATGTTACCTTTTTAGCACCAATCATATCCCGAAAATATCTATACTCATCACCAATCGTATCGACGGGTGTAGGTGGTGCGGCATCTGTTCCTCCGCCTGTTGCAGTCGAAAAGGCTTGAGGCCTACCGATCCATAGATAATAAGTCGTAGCGACTGCCTCACTAACGACTCATGAAATTGTTCTGCGTTATGCAATCTAAATTTGTTTGTAATAATTGCTGCCATAGCTATTAGCTCTCTTTAAAAGTTTATATGATTATTTATAACCATTCTATTATTTATCTATTTATATTTATAACCTTAAGCAGTTAGTTCTATAGAAATCTCTGACGGTGCAGATACATTTCCTCTAGATTCAGGATAATTAATAACTCGATCTAAAGTTACCGAACCCCAATCTTGTATTCTATAACCACTTGCATTATGAACACTCTGTATAAATCTATACAAGTATACAGTTTTACCGTCGGCATGGGTTGTTGCCGTAGTGCCATCTACCCCTCGTATGCAACCAGTCAAATCATTCCCTGATTTACTAGCATACGTTATTTTCTCATCCTCTAACTTGATTGTTCCTGACGATGGGAACGTACTTGCATCGGTTAAGGTGATAGTAACATCGGTCGCCGACATAGTACTCCCCTCATTCAATGTAGTCCACTCTCTCGTTTCTGTATAACCAATATGTCCTCTAAAGGCCTCAAGTGCATCTGCACGAATATTTCCAAGACCTGTTGCAGTTTCATTTTGAATAGAGCCCAAACCATCTTCTAATGTGATCATGCCTGGTGCACCGCGGCGAATCAGATCCTTATACGTTATTAAATTCTCTATCATCACACCATGACCAGCATATGAATCTAGTAAACTTTTTCTTGTTTCTTTATAAGTTCTAAAGAGTAGTTTGATTAAAACATCTCTAACTCCAGTAGGCACAACATTAAGATTAGTAGCCACATTAGGAGTAGCATTAGCCGTGTCATCTGATGTGCCTAGTCTACGGGCTATTCTCTTACCGAATGATATAGTTCTGATCGGTGTAATTGTAATCTCTGAATTCAGATGCGGTGTGATTACAAATTCATACACTGGTACGGCAACCGAAACTATTGCAGGTGCTGATGTAGCTATCATATGAGAGGTGCCCATATCTATCTCATACAACGAATGCACTTTTGGATCGTAATCTATACGAATAGTACCAAACTTTATAGTCTTTTCACTACCAAGTGGTACGGGTATTTTTATCTCAGCATTAGCCAACAACAATGGTAGCACCTGCCACCAACTCGTAACGTCGTTGACTTGTATAGCCCCAGTATATGTTGGTAGTACCAACTCCATATGTCCTGGCCCTGTATGGAAGGTTACATCACGGTCACCGTTGAATGTTTCATTACCGAATATAACTCCGGCTGGATTACTATTAAGAGTGCCCTGTGTTGATGTTCCCAAACGTCTACCAATCTTATAAGTAAATACAATCTCAAGTACAGAGAGTAGATCAGGTGTGAACGTATCCCGTAACGGTATAACACTCGGATGTGTACTGACCGTTCTGATTTGAGCATTCAATAATGTGCTGCGAGAAATTTCTCCAAACATAGCAAACCCAGCGGGATGCACAGCATTCAAAACATTCTCACGCCATTCTACAATTGATGACGCCGTTCTAATAACATAAGAATAATCTTGGTAATAATAACTATCTTGAATCTTCATTCCAGAATCAGAAATAAATCCATCCTGATTAACATACTTACCAAATGTTGTTACTGCCGAACCTAACCCAAGTCGTTCACCTGCACTACTTGCTGATGCACCTGTACGTCCTAGAATAGACGTTAATCCATATGAATTAATAATAGCCGTAGCACCAGAAGTGGTGCCTGTTATAGTTTCATCTGATACAAAAATTCCTACTACGTTCTTAACTTTTTGTATATTAGTTCCGGCTTGAGTTTCTGCATGAATGGCTGTAGCTCCGGAAGTACCGCCGGTTATAGTTTCATCTATAATAAAAGCTCCAACAACTTCTGTACAGAGAAAGTTTGTTAATGGTAAAAATACAGCATCAACAGTTCCTTTAAAAGTATCTTTATGATAATGCACACCACTATTCAACATTTCTAATTGGCTTATCTTTCCAACATTATCACCTTTAGCCAGTAAATTGGCAGATGTCCCCAGTGTGGGATACAATAAAACATCAGCATCAAGTTGATGAGCAGCTGCAAGGGAGCTATCATATCCTCTAGTACAACCGGTTAAAGTTTTAACATCTATACCAGTATAAAAAATAATCTCATCATCTATTTTAATTTTACCTGATGTTTTTCTATTTGGATGAAACGTGTCAATAGAATCTAATACTATAGATGTAGCTGAAGACGATATGGCTACAGTTAAATCTGTAACTTTTGTAGGATCAAATGTTAGTATGGGTAATTTATAATATCCTAGGCCTGCATTAATTAACTGGACATCTGTAATATCCCCGACACCAGACTCTTGTAAAATTTTATTACCAGCATAGGTATCTGCATATGTTGTCCAATTCTCATATACAATATGATCATCTTCTAAACACTCATAATCTTCTTCTAGGTTAACTTCTATAATGGCACCATCCTCTTCCATTATGCATTTACCACTACCGTCCTCTAATGTTAAATGCCAACCTTTCAACGAACCCACTTCAACTTGAACACCACCATCTACAGCTGAAACTCTCGCTGATAATCCAACACCACCAGCATTAGCATTATTTACACCAACAAGGTCTCCTACTTTATATCCTGTGCCTCCAGCATCTACCAAAATTTCAGCAACCTTACCTGATGTTAGAGATTCAATTTTTGCTGCAGCATTACTTCCATTGTTAGATGTAATTGCTATAGGATCATCTAACTCAAAATATTGTCCTGAAGTTTTAATATCTGTTCCTGTCAAAACTGATATAATTTTAAAGGACAATGTTTTATCTGGATTTGTATTATCTACACAAGTGACCTGTTGTCCTGCCACAAACTGTCCTTTAATAGTATCTTTATTTAAGACTAACTCTGTAATAATTTCTCCACCTATAGTAAATTTAGTTATTGTTTCCACAACAGCAGAAGCTTCGACAATATCTAGATATCCCTTATCATAATATGCACCACCTTCTAGAATAGTTGGATCAAAAATAGAACCCTGTGCTATAGTTTGTCCTACTATATTAGTGCTGTTATCAGTAGACGGTATAGAATCTTCAGCCATTATTGAAGAACCATCTTCATGCAATACAAATATAGCAGTATCAGAATTTGATTCCATTAAAACAGTATCGTTACCTTGCGACACTCGTAATATTGTATCATACGACCACTTACCATCAGATGCTTTCCAAATATTTTCTGTAGGATAAAATAGTTGTACATCTTCATTCAATAACACCTTAAAGAATAATTCGTGTCCTTTTCGTGTTCCTTTAGCCCTATATAAATCCGTAACATTCTTTAAAAGAGTTCTTTTATTAACACTAGTTGTTAATAGATTAGGAATCGTTCTCATAAACGAATGTTTAAACTGTGAGAAAAAAGAATCAATTGTTTCATCTACGTCAGCATAATCCATTAGCTGCGTAATATTTTCTACTGGGTTGGCACGATATGATGTTATAACACCATGTGCCAGAGAAGTTTGTCCTTCAACCTCTTCCCCTATAAGAAATTTATTTTGGGTTGATATAAACAAGCGTGAATTGTTGTTTATGTCCTCGGCTCTAATTGTTGCTTTAGCTCCAGAAGTCTTTCCCAAAAGTATTTCATTATTTTGAAATGCACCTAGGCCAGAAGATTCAAAAATTACACGGTCGTCAGGCCTTCCAGTTATTGTTCTAACATTTTCGTTTTGCAATAAAATATAATTATTACTACCTTCTTCTAATACTACCTTATCAACTAAACCAATTTTATCCAAAACAAGCTCAGCACTTTCCATAAACTCATAATATTTTTCAAGAAAATCTATAACACCAGCATCATCTCCTCGAATAAATCCAGGAAATAATTCCTCAACTTTTAATGAAAATTTATCTTTTATGGCTGACATAATTATTAACTATAAGATGTGGACGTAGTATAACCCGTACCGGCATTAGATGATCCTGTTGCAATTGTATCTTCAGCTCCTACGACTACCATAGAAGTACTATCAATTTCAAAAATTTGATTTCTAACTGGTACTAAATCATTTGAACTTGGAATAACTTTAAAGGTTATGGTCTTGTCAGCATTTGCTGTTGAAGTTATAGTTAAGGCCGTTACTGCAATTGCTCCTGTTGCATAGTCTACAGTTCCAGCCGTAGCACTAACATAAGATTTCAGTGTACCTGTCAAAAAATATGTCCTTAAATTTCCTGAACCATCATCATCAAAATATAATGTATTAGTCTGGCCACTCATTATAAATCCAGTAGATTCTAGTACAGGAACAACATGAGCTAATCCAGGATTGTAAAGGGCATTTTGAAATTTAACATCATACTTAACAGATGAAGCTAACGTAGGAGTCATAGATAGACTCATCTTGATTGTAGATATGTTTGACATTATAGCAGTATCAGTATTATCTACAAGTGCTGTAAATTTTGAATATCTAAATATCCCTTCAAATTGAGATAATTGATCTGAACTATAAGTAACAATAGCTGCCCTCACAAGAGTTTCTAAATCACCTTGTGTTTTTGTAGTAATACCAGAATCGTATTTGAAATTAACAGAGGGAATTATTTTAATAATTTCAGGATTAATAATTTCAGGAGTAACACTAGCCACAGTATAGTCTTTTAATTTTTTCTTAATATCTGCTTTAGATGTATCTGTTAGGAAAGCTCCTCCTTTAGGACGAATACTAATATATACTTTACCATATACTGGCGGGTCATTATACTCTCCTCCCCACACAGCTATAGACTCTACATTGGCATATATCTGTGGTACGAGTGTTTTATAATCATTAGCAGTTACCGCTCTATTCTGTGCAGTATAATTAAAAGGTGCATTATGTTTTATAGTATCTAATCCTTCTGGTGCAGAACCTCCTGCTGCAACAGTTGTTGTTACCACTGTAATATCTACGAATCCTCCTATAGCAGAGGCTGAAGAAAATTTATTTGCACCGTTTGCTGCAGTTTCATTAGTTACTATATAACCAACCTTAATTATATTACCATCAATCAATTTTTTACCTACGATTCCATCACCAAAATAAACTTCCCATTCCGCTGCTGTTGTTTCTTGAACAAAGAAAGCAGTTGTTGTACTCTTAACTTCAACCAAATTATTTGCTTTAGTAAACGTTGTAGTAACGGTATCTGAAGAACTGTTCTGTATCTTGACGCTTAACGTAGAGATATCTATACGGGCATTATCTAATATAAATTTTTGTTCGGCATCAGCGGCATTAACAGTATAGTCAACCTCAACCCAAGTTCCTTCATACACAGATATATTTTCAAATTTATAAACTCCACTGGATGGAATTACAGTAATATCAGTTGTGTTTACAAACTGATAACTTTGGCCGGTAGCTTTGGTCTTAAATGTATGTCCTGAAGCTAATAGTAAAGATGGTCCTGTGGCATCATGCACAGTAACATCTACAATAGCCATTGCGGCTTGAGATCCTATAGGAGTATATCCTAAGGCTTTAGCTAATGATACTACAGAACTTCGTTTTACTGCTGTATCTAGGAACATTTCATTAGCTGTCATATTGGCCATGAAGGCATTATAGTGTGTATTATATGCTAAGATATCTAACAGAACTGAAAGACCTGAACCCTCAAAATCATAATCTGAAAATTCAGATTGGCCTCTTAAATACGTTTTTAGATTTCCTTTAATTGTATCAAAATCTAAATCTGTAATCTCTAATTTGCCTTTAGTATTGACTGCCATTATCGTATCCTATCCATTGATATTTCTAGTTCTTCTATTTCGTTTGGTACATTTATTAAGCTAAACCTAACAATAATTCTTAATCTATTCTGATCTAAATCTCGGCTTGTGGCGCTATTAACTATAACATCTTTTAAAACAACTCTAGGTTCATATAATCTAATAACATCCTCAATAGCTATTCTTAATTGGTCTTGCATAATTGGAGTATATAATTCAAACAAAGAACCAGTAAGATTACTTCCAATCTCTGGATGAAATAATCGTTCTCCCTTGTTAGTAAGAACCAATGTCCGGACACTTCTCTTTATAGCCTGTATGTCCGTCAATTTACTAACATCATCTGTTACAGGATGTTTTGTAAAAAAGAGATTTAAGTCCTTATATATGAATGTACTTCTAGGACTCTCGTTGTTTCCTTGGGCATCATCGTACCCTTTATTAACTTCAGTTGCCATTTATAATATTTATATAAGTTTTACTCGTCTCCTGCAAATACATTCTCAGAACCTTCCGCTGTAGACGGAGCACAATGCGGTGGGAGAGGACAGAGTCCATCAGCGTTAGCTTCATCTGGAGTGTTATTGATAACCTTCCTATCATTAATGTATACCGCTAAGGTTCCTGAAATTAATCCACCACCACCATGAGAGTTGGGATCTTCTTCTACAGCCCATAGCTCATCATTGACCCATACATTTTCTTGTCCTTCTACAACAGTAGAAGCACCACAAACTCTTGAGTGTCCATTTCTGTGTGCGCCGGGCATCAATCTTTCCTCAACTTTCTGATATTATCTCCAGTCTTTTCTTCTATACCTAATCCTTCACCTTGTCCTGTTGTACCCATCTTGATATCATCTAATGTGTATGCTATGTGGGCCTCGCCTGCCTCCCCCTTTGTGCCATAACCTTGTCCTATGCCGATTCCAGAATCTCTAGCCAAGAAACTTTCTGCTGGAGATTTTTTCTCATGTTCAGAATTAAAATATATTCCTGTGGCCGTATCTATTATGGCACCGGATCCGGGAGCTTCTCTAGTAATAAAGCCGTCGTGAACTTTCATAGAAATTCTATGGTGTGCATTGAAATCAATTCTACCATGACTCATTTGATCGAGCGATTCTACCTCTGGAGCTGGAACAAAAAATTCCATAGTACCAGCTGTCATACTAATTCTAGAAGGTGTTTCCTTACTTCGTGTACCAGCACTGTGTCCCCAAGATTTATCAGAGGCCTTAGTTACCTCTCCTTCTATCTTAATATGTCCACCGGCTACCATATTGATATCACCATCAGCTCTAAAGTTCAAATTACGCTTAGAGTAAATTTCTATATCACCACCTGAGGCTATCTTCATTCTCCATTTGGCGGTCAGACTCATTGTTTCATTTGAAGCAATCAACATATCGTTATCACCAGTCCATATAACATGTCCCTTTACATATAGATAATCGTCATGCACACTTATGTTATATCTGTCACCCTTTACATAGTCTACCTTGTGTCCATCAGCATCTACTTCATAATAGGTACCTGATCTGTGATACTCATGGATACGTTCTGCACCCGGCGTATCATCAAACTCTTTTACATGACCAGACTCTGATTCATAAACATGATTGTATGGATACTCTGCGGCATATCTACTTGATGGTTGATTCCAATATCCTGTATATTTACCATCATCAGAATATTCGGCCACACTATTTAAATCTTCACCACCAATATTAATTTGTCGCTCTCTAGTATCGGCCTTACTTCTTAATACTGGATGAGGATCTATCAAAATTGCACCGCCACGAACATACGTTCCTTTTTCAGTGGCGGGTATTATGATTTGTACACTAGTCTTCCCAGCACTAACCAAAGTAAAAATTTGTCCGTTTAGAGTTTCCATTCCTACTACACCAGCAATCTGCACCTTATCACCAGCAGATAACCCATGATCAACTTTAAAAGATTTAAGACTTATAGCCCCACCGGAAGATATACTACTAATAGCATACCCACCCTGTGCTAAACGATTTGTATCTGCCTTAGGTAAAACAACTTCCGAAAGACTACTTACTTTTGTTGTAATCTTACCTGGTCCATAAACACCGGCATCAAACAATTCTTGTATTTCTGTTTCTTGTCTGGTTGTTAATGTTGAAACTTTAACCTTATCTAAACGAGGATATGGCACACGGGTTTCAGCATCCTTTGTTCCAGGCCACCATGGACCGTTAGTCGCATCCCGTGTATCTCCATCTTCTAGATATCCTGTACTAATAACCTTACCTTCAGTCTTGGCTTTGGCATTATCACCATGACCTTTCCAAACTGTACTTGCTGATGCTGTCCCATAATCTTCTCCTGAATCTTTTTGTATGGGAATGGACAATCGTCTGGTTGTTCCAAACGTATCTACTAATCCTTGGGAGTGGGTACTGATAGTTGCTGATCCTGTCGATAGAGCATCGACGCTCTCGGCCTCTGCATAACTCAATACCCTTAAATCTTCTACCTTATCAAATGTGGTTACTGTTCCTCCAGATCCTGTTCCGACTGTTGTGGATATATCTGGTTCAAATGGAACATCGGACAAAGGATCAGTGGGATCATAAAATCCAAAATCGTTAGCTGTTCCTCTATGTACTCCCATTTTATCTATGGGCTCAGCGGGACGAGTATTTTTACCAGGAAGGGTTCCCATAATAATAGGTTCTTGCAAATGTTCAGGATCTCTAAAGAATCCTACAACCCAAGAACCTTCTACTATTCCGATTGGGGAATCACCTATACCCCCAATGGCATTTGCACCAACGGGTTGCATAACTTCAGCCCACGGCAAATCTGCTGTGGCTATTTCTTCTTTTTCGTGAGTATGATATCCTAGGCAACGTACTCGTACACGTCCTAGCTTGTTGGGGTCGTGTCGATCCTCAACTACACCTACAAACCAAATAAAACCATCCCTACCTAAAAAACCTGTATTCATACGAATATTTATATGGAAAGAATAGAATACAATAAATATATGGCTCCGGGGGGGTGGGATCGAACCACCACGTTCATAGAACCCTAGGTAAACTGCCTAGTGCGTCTGCCTATTCCGCCACCCCGGATCTATTCTTTACATGCTTGCTACAACTCGTCTAATATCGTAATTACTCATTGCAGATAATAATCTAGTAATACCAATCCCACCTCCAACTCTTGGTATAAAGTCTAACGATAGAAAATCATCTAATTCTTTTTCTACTCTATTCTTACCAAAGGTATCAAATAATAAATTTGCATATACGCCATCAGATATTGTATGAAACATCTTCATCATTTCTTCAGGATCGGAAGATCGTTCAGCTGATCCGATTGTTTCTTGGCCTGAAATAATAACATCTATTTTTGCAGCAGTACCATCACCGTTTTGTTTCATGTTCCAAAATGGACTTGTGTAATTAGGAAAGTTCTTAATCATACAAACTCTACCTTGCCAACTCTTACACATTGCATCTTCATGTTCGTGGTTTAGTTCATCTACTTTAAAATAATCACACCATTCTAAATAATCTTTATCTACAATACTGTGGCCATTTCCAAATCCCATATGTTCGCACAGCTCTCTTTCCATTTTTTCCAGGTCCGACATAGTTCCGGGAAACTCAAATTCAAACATAGGAAAGATAATATCATGTCTACCTTCGGTGATATTTTTCTCCTCTCTATAGGATGTTGAGATACAAAAAAACCCCGGTACGTCGGGGCTGTTTAATAATTCATATTCAAGCCACATTTGGCCAGTTTGTGGCAGGGGCCATACTTCTCCATTATAATTATATGTTGCTACTGTTGTTGGATCTTCACAAGCTGCTAATATTGATAATCTGTTTTGTGTATGTACTTCTTCAAATCCTTTGGCCAAAAAAAACGACCTCAATAGGGTCGTAGCCTCCGTAAACTTCTTTGGGTTAATTAACTGGGTCATAATCTCTCTCCTCAAATTTCTTTTATTTATAAAAACAAAAAACCCCACCATTATACCGTGGGGTTTTCGACCTACATGAAATCAGAGGATATCGGATGCAAGCAGAGCCTTGTTCATAATTTATAATAGTAGGATTTTATATAATACTCTTGTATCTATCATTGTAATCTCCTATATGTACAACCTATTTTTATCATTCACGTTCCATTTTAAATCTCCTTCTTCATCCAAATGCTGGGATATGTTGCCATAGTTTATCGTGACTGTACCAATAAATGGTCTCTGAACCATTAGCACCCTCATCAAAGTGTTTGGTAATATTCTTACCGGGACACCAACGAACTTCCCAACTATCT
>Ga0114999_10001510_pt1 | contig 32254 bp, 32 predicted proteins | sample ArcticOcean_MG_C_3_FD_89820 | JGI IMG/M metagenome (GOLD analysis project Ga0114999, IMG submission 89820) | Marine microbial communities from western Arctic Ocean - ArcticOcean_MG_CB8_126 | ecosystem: Environmental > Aquatic > Marine > Oceanic | place: Arctic Ocean: Canada Basin | collected...
AATAATAAATCGAATCTTAAAGGATCAACTTGAATAATACCCATTAGATAAGCTACTAAACTACCTCCAGCAGATCCACGACCAATTCCTGTAAGCATTTTTTGTCTTTTAGCATATCCTATAATATCATGTAGGCTTAAAAAGTAATCTATTACATCACCCATCTTAAGTACTGCAATTTCTTTCTTTAATCTAGCTACATATTTATCAGCATCTTTAATTTCTCTATCCTTAAATCCTTTTTTAACTAGATGTAAGAATAATTTCTCATTAGTATCGAACTGACTACTTTCTTCTTCAGTCATTATATATCTTGGAAGATGTCTTGTATCAGTATCATATTCAAAATTACATCCATCTACTACTAATTGTTCATTAGCTACAGCAGACTTAAATAATTTAATCCAACTTTTATCTTCTTTATCAAACATCTGTACTAATTCAGCTGCATATTGTGACTTAGACTTGAAATATTGATTATCAGTCTTATCATCAAATGCTTTATTGATAGTCCATAGTTGTTCTCTTGTTCTATAATCTTGTGCTTCTAAGTAAAATGCATCTGTAATTGATATAGGTTTTAAATCACTTGTAATAAATAACTCTAAATTATCAATATACTTCTCATCTCTATCAGCATTAAGGAAGTTAACTGTATCTAATTGATAGTAGTCAACATCTAATTCATTAATACTATTGTAATCCATACTTTTTGGATCAGCTATAATGAATAATCCTTCTTTATTATTTTCTAATAATTCTAATTCAATACCTACCTTTAAATCTACGTTAATAATAGTATTGAATTTAAGGAGGTTTAACCATCCTTGAAAGTTCTTTGCATACAATTTAACATCATATGTTTTTAATCCGATTACAGGAACGCTCATACCTATTATAGGCTTTATGTTTGCATTCTTACATTCGAATTGAAAAGCTAATACACCACCTAGTGTATTTCTCTCGCAAATACCTAATGCTTCAACTCCTAAGAATTTAGCTTTTGATATCCAAGACTTATATAAACTTAATCCATTCATTAATTCGTATCCAGATCTTACACCTAGAAATGAATTAGTAGGTAATTTTTCTTTTACTTTACCTATGTAACATAATTCGTTAAGTTCTAAATCTTCATCCTTTGTTTGAGTATACCATCTTCCTCCAAATTCATATACAAATCCAAGTACATCTTCTTCTAATGTAAATACAGTATCAGGTTCAAAGTCTCCTTCGTCATCAATTAGATTAATTGTATCATCTAATATCATGTATTTATTATTATCTATAAATAGGTACTGACCATCTATCTCAATATCGAGAAGCATAGTCTTGCAGTACTCATTTAATTTATTTTGTTCTTTATTCATATTTAATTTTTTGTAAAGATACTAAAGTTTTATTGTTTAGCAACTTTTTTTATTAATTATTTTTTTCAACGAAGAAAACCTCCCGAAGGAGGCTGTCTTACTTTTGAAAATTATGAGAGGATTATATGTCACTTGGTTTTGTGACTCCTTTCATATACTGTATGTTGTGTAATGCTAATTCTTTTTGCTCAGCAGTTACGTCTCTATCAAAATAATCATGTGGTGTTGGTATTCTTGAATATTCTTCAGTTCCAAACTTCTGTCCATTCATTCCTGACCATACTGTAAAACAACTATCTGTTGATCTTACAAATTCTTCACCTTTATATAATTCAAATTCCCATGCTTCACCAGCTCCTAAGAAGTGCAATGGCTTACCTAATAAACCTTGATTCTTTAAGATCTTAAACATATCGTTTCTATCTTGAGCAATTCCTACATCTCCAAATTTAACTCCTGAGATAACAAATGGTATTGCTAATTTAGACATTCCAATTGTATTTACTTCTGGCATATCAAGTAGACATTCATATAACTCTAACCATGAGTCTAAATCTTCTCCTTGTGGACATGCAAATACTTCTATATCCTTAAGTAATGGATCCTTCTGCATTTCATCTATAGTCCATAAGAGATTCTTATATGTCTCTTTGCTATTAAACAATATGTCTAAAGGTATTAATTCACTTGGTTGTAGCTCTCTTGCTATTTCAAGTACTTGTTCTTTTGTTACAGTTTCATGATCACCAGCTCCATTGTCTAGTGTTACCCATGATCCTTCAGCTACTCTTGCTTTGAAGAATTCTCTGTACTCTTTATTTCTTAAATATATTTGAGAAAGACAGAAATATCTATCTCCTTCTAACATTAAATCCATTTCTGAATTTGGTGGTATGACGTAAAAATCCATATATTAATAATTGTTAATGAAGTCACATTTAACTTCGGTTAGTAAATAATATTGAAGTTCTTTCATTCCTAAGGATTGATCACCCTTAATTGCATCTTCAAAACTTATGTTTGCATCTTTGATATCTGCTCTTGAAGAATATCTCCATTTTAGAATATCTCTTGGGACGCTTAGATATATATGTTTTACTTCATCAAACAATTCAGCTAGCTTTGCAGCTAATGTTGGTTGTCTTAATCCTGTAATAATATATGTCTTATCATTATTCTTTGTAATTTCTAAAACTCTTTCTACAAAATAAGGTTCTAAATTATTATCAAAGATCCTATCAGCCGTTTGAAACTTCTCTCTCACTAATTGACCTAAGTCAATCTGCTGATAAAAGTCTGCTGAATAGTCTCTATTCATAACCGTATCCTTTCCACTACAAATTTCTCCTGATATAAAAATTACTTTTCTGCTCATATTATTGTTTTGTTATTTTAGCATAGTTCTCTCCATCTTCATCAACACGAACCATAATTGCATTAAACTCATTCATTAATTCTTCTGCGATAGCTTCGCAAGATAAGTTTCCAAACTCTGCTGGAAAGCCATACTTGTCATATAAGTACTTCTGTACTCTTCTTTGAACAAGAATAAATTCTTGATCTCTATCATTATGATTAACAATAATTTCTAAATTGACTCCAAAGTTATGTCTGTGTCTTACTGCTAAAAATTCAACAGCTTCTCCAAACATTTCTTTTGCCTTTGCGAACGCATGAAATCCTTCCACGCTTGTTCTTATTCCTATTACTTTTTGTACATTATCTTTCATCTCCTGATCCTTTTAAAGTTCCTCTTTTAGCTCTTGATGCTAACTTATCTGCATTTTGTTGTAAGATATAACTTACCTCTACACCAAAGAATGATGCTAACCATTCACATTGGCTTAATAAAGCTCCAATGTATAAGTTCATTTTCATAAACTTGTCAGCAGTTAATTCTTTTGTAATAAATAATTCGTAATCATCTCTTTGAGCCTTCTTAAATACTTCTAAGATTCCTCCTGTACTTATGATTAACTTATCTACTATTTCATCAAGTTTAACATCCGTTGGTAATTCTCTAGAAAAATCAAATGCGATCTCTCCTAAGTTTTGATTAGTCTCATCAGCTAGTCCAGCTAAGTACCAATATACATCACCAATCTCTTTTGCAAGTAATTGTAACTTATCATCACTTAATGTAGTAATGTCTTTTCTGTTTTCTCTTATCTTTTCGAATAGTTCGATAGCCTCGCCACCTAAACCCAGAGCTAAATAACTAAGAGCTGCCTCATCAGCATAGATCTTAGTCGTTATAGCTTCCTTTTGATATTGGTTTAAATTCATCTTACTTAGCGCTTAGTGAAATGTTAGTATAAAATTCATTTCTAGCTGCAGCATCATTCTTAAAGAATCCAGATAACTTAGCAGTTTGCATTGAAGCACCCTGATGTTTAACACCTCTACAAGATACACAATTGTGTGTAGCTGAGATATTAACAGCAACTCCTTGATTCCCTTCACAGATCTTATCTACTGCATTGTGAATCGCTACTGTAAGTTGTTCTTGTATAGCTCCTCTTCTTCCAAACAATTCTACTATTCTGTTTAGCTTAGAAAGACCAACTACTTTACCATCAAGTGATGCTATATAAGCGATTGATACTGAACCTCCAATTGCTTGGTGGTGGTGACTACACATAGATACTACAGGAATATGAGACTCTTGTACGATACCGTCATATCCATCAGATGGAAATCCTGTAATCTTACTCATTGGATTATAACGTCCAGCCCATAAATCATTTACGTATGCTTTTGCAACTCTGTTAGGAGTATCATTTGAATTAGGATCATTCTTATAATCAACTCCAAGAGCTGTTAAGAAATCTCCATATGCTTTTGCAGCATTATCAATGATTACTTGTTTTTCTTCTACTGTTAGTTCTGCTTCAGGACCAAATAAAGATCTTGCAGATTCTAATTGCGTTGAGATTCCATTAGCATGACCAGCTTCAGCTAGCTCTAAGTTCTCTACAAATGTTTTTTTACTCATAATTTTCAAATTTATTTATTATTATTGCGATAAAGATACTCCCTAAACCAAATAGGGAGCAACTGTTATCTCTCTTTTATTTATTATACTTCTCTTTGATCTTCAAATGCAATGATATGTGGTCTCCAAGTCATTCTATATCCGTTATCTCTTACCCAATCAAATACTAATGGATACGATACTTGTAAAGATGCTCTTGAATCACCTGCTGGCATAAACCAAACCTTATCATGATCTACTCCTAACTCCTCAATGTAGTCAGTAATCTCTTTTAGTGCTACATAATCACTACCACCCCATACCGGTTTGATATGATAATCAGAATGATATTCGATACTAGCCTTAATAGCTTCAGTATTCATTCTTAATTTATTGTGTTGCTTGATCATCTTTTCATCAGTAATCTTTCCTAGTGGAGTTTCAACGCCTAATACAGGTACTGAATTTTTAAACTTAGGACTGATACTTAATAATCCGATTGGATAATCAGTACTTAAAAAGTGAGAACCTTCTGTTTCCATTGTAATAACAATGTTACGTTCATATGCAAAGTGTGTTAATTCATTAACTAATGCACTATGCATTGAAGGTGAACCTCCTGTAAGCATCATTTCTGATATATGTGGATTGTTATCATATGCTGCAACGATATCGTTAAAGCTATATGCTCCTTTATCTGGATGAATACTTGTATACCAACTATCACACCATCCGCCTTCACCGAAATAACATCTGTGAGTACATCCTGTTGTTCTAATTACTACAGTAGGGTAACCAGCTCTACTTCCTTCAGATTGTACTGCAGTATAAATCTCTGCAATAGGTAAGGTCTTAGCCTTATCTTCAATCCTTTTCAATTGTTTAACCTCTGGTGCTTTCGGAGCTTTCTTCTCCGTCTCAATAGACGCTAAATTAATACTTTTAAATTCACTCATAATTTTCTTGTGTTTAATATTTTGCATAAAGATACTCAAAGAATAACCTTATGCAACTTATTTGTTAATTAATTTTACTTTTATCCTATATATGTTGCACTATTCTTTCCATGCTCCATAAATTTTACTTTCTGTACTTTGCAAGAACCTTTAGTTTCTTCAATTACAAAAGCATTTAATTTGTTGTAAATGTATTCTGCAAACTTTTCAGCTCCTACTGCTGGAATTATTCTTAATTGAATCAATCCTTTTTCAGCTAGAGGTTTAAAATCTTCTAATGCTGGATCGTCTTCAGCTAATACAACTGTGTGATCAAACATATAGTCCATCCACTTCTTTGGCATCATACCATCAATCGTTGTATTTGCTCTTTTCATTCCTCCGAAATCAAAGACCCAATTTCTATGATCTAATTTTCCTTCAAATGTTACTTCAAAAGATACTCCATATCCATGTAAAAATCTACAATGTGTTCCGGTAGCTCCTGCTTGTCTGAATACTGTACTAAATCCATCAAAGACTTTTTCTGCTATAAATGTTCCCATATTACTTTTCTTATTTTTGTTTATTAATCTTAGTTTCATATTAAAAGTTAAAGTTAAATTTTCTTTTTTCGTATTTCTTTTCAGAAGATCCTTCACCTCTTAAGCCTTTTAACATCTTAATTAGTAATTGTGCATTAGCTTCTGTATCAGGTAAAGCTCTGTGAGCTTCTTTTAATGTTAATCCTACTGCATTAACACAAACTCCTAAACTAAAACTTGGAGCATCGAACCATCTTAATCTAGCCCATTCTAAAGTATCAATCATTTGAGTCTCATTTATCATCTTATCTAAATCATGACCCTCTCTTAATAACATTTTCTCTAAAAATGGATTATCAAACTTCTTAATATTATGTCCTGCAAGTATTGGCTTTGCATTTCCAAGTGTATATCTATCAAATATATCTTTTACTTTTGCAATAGCTTCACTCATCTCTATTCCTTCATTCACTAACATCTCTCTTGTCATGTGAGTCACATTAAGTGCTTCTGGATTGTATGTCTTATCAAAATATAACTTAGCTATATCTCCATATTCTTTACTATTCTCTAAAGCTACAATTTGCTCATAGTTAAATTGTGTACCTTTTCTTTCAATTAACATTTCCATTTCTTGAATGTCTTCTTCTACTGCTGCAAGATCTTTAATAGTTAATCTCTTTCCTTTATACATTATGGAAGGTACTTTAGTTTCTGGATCTTTTATTGCTACAGCTTTAAATATAGCTCTTGCTTCTTTAGCAGACTCAGCTTCTAAGTTTTCTAAATCAAACATTGGTTTAATTATAGTTGAAAAAGTCTCTTCAATCTTTAAAGATTCTAAATCAATCACTACCATTGCAATTTCTGTAATTGCATTGTGATCTTTCTTTAATCCTCCGGTCTCTAGATCGTAGACTATTACTTTTTTATAAGGTGATTGCATATTATATTTTATTAATTATTACTAATTTGAAATTTTTTCAGAAAATAACCCTTTTTACAAAACTACTTTCTCTTCTATTATATGAAGGTTATCTAGATATCTAGTAATCAATTAGTTAGATATCTAAAAGTACCTTGGTAAACTGTGTTTATTTTTATTATATATTTTCATATTCTCTTTGTCAGCAAAGTCCCATTGTGTATGATGTTTTAAGCATAAATGATTAATGTTATTAACATCATGTCTTAACTCAGGAGCTATACTCTTAGCTATTATATGACTATATCTCCATCTTGCATTTACATTACCTTCATCATCTCTAAACTCAGTTGGTAATTGTATTCCACATTCTTCACATTTATGATTAGATAGATTAAAACACTCTTCATAGAATGCTTCATCTTCAGCTAATCTTTTTATATTCTTCTTAGGAGTAGCTTTCACATTACTGAATAAACTCTTCTTAGCCTTATTCTTACGGGTTCTAAGAGGTTTAATATCTTTATTGGATATAGTATATGTTTTACCATATTTAGACCCATGTAATCTAATGTTATTACATTCCTGACAAAGTCCGAAGTGTTTATTAACAATAGACTTTGAATCATTACATCCTTTACAACTCATTATATAGTTTATTTTTTTGTAAAGATACTAATTTATTTCTTTCTAGCAACTTTAATTTGATTATCACTCATGTATTCTTTTAATGCTTCCATAAACACCACATGAGTACTAGGTGCTTTGTCAAACTGAAAACTGTATTTTCTTTTACTTAAATCTTTATATACTAATATTATTTCATCGTCTTCAAACAAACTGAAATCATTTACTTCATCTTCCATACTATATGTTATAGTTTTAATAAATCTTTTACCTTCACTAAATAACATTTTCTTTTCTTGATCCTTATATCCCATTGCAGACATAACTAACCAATTCTTTACTCTTGCATAATTTTCTTTACTAGGATATTCTAAAATGAAATTTTTTACAAATTCTATTTTTAAATTTACATCCTTTATCTTTCTAGCTTGACATCTTATTACTTGCCATCTAATTTGAAACTTATTTACTACGTTACTTTTCTTCTTCGGTTCATTAAAGAACAATCTATCTATATCATTCATATTACAATTGTCTTTCTGTTACGCTTACACTAAATCCTTTGCAAGCCTCTTCAATCTTTTCAAATAAATCATAACCTCTAGTATTGGTAGAAGTAGAATAAAGAGTCCATCCATAATAAAAGTCTTTTGTGAATCCTAACTTTTTAGCCTCTCTCCAATTCAACCCACTCCTCCCCACTCTTATCCAACTAGCATCTAGTGCTGTGTTCCCTTGTGCATTGTGATCTTTCTTTATAGCATCTAGCTCTAATTTTAAATCTTGGTAATCTTGAAATGTTTTTGACATAATATAAAGTTTTATTTGTTTGACTTCATAAAGATACTCCTATTGTATTGTTCTCACAACATTAAAACGAAATTTTTTACAATTTTTTTTAAAATAAATAAGTCTACAACTCTACTTTATGAATTGTAGACTCTTTATTTTAAGTTTTATTTCAAATTTTTAAGTTTGATTTGAAGTTCCATCTGACTAGTAAGTAATGCAGTTCTGTTTTTTGTAACGTTCCCTGTATTAAGCAATAGTTCAATTTCTTTTAAATCAATTTTAATTTGATCCTTTTCAGATATTAATATCTCTAAAGGTTCGTTAATTTCAATTTCAATACTTTCTATTTTTTTACTTGCTTTTCTCTTTGCCATAATGTTTGTTTTATTTATTTTTTGTATTCAATGTTCTTGAATTTTCCATTGAAGCTATCAAAAGCCCCAATGCCATCCTTAGGTATTAAATCTATAGCCATGCTTACTAATTCTAGTACGGCTAATAAATTTTCATATCTAGTAGTGTGAAACTTACTAGAGAATACAGAATTTATTCTGTGTTGTACTGACGTGATGGTTTCTAATCTCCATCTCTCAAAAAGATCTATAACGTAATCAGCATCCTTACCACTTATACCTGACTCTAAGAAATGTATCTTAGTCTTGTTCAAATATTCAGTTGATGTTTCAGTTACTGCATCAAAGCAAAGTGCTTTAAGATGATCGTTATCTTTCGTTTCTGCCGTCTTCTCTATTAATATGTTAAAGTGATATTTTATTGCATCTAATTTAAATGCCATAAAGTCTTTAAACATTTCAGACTTGGTTGTATCTATACCGTCACGATGAAAGAATTTCTGTTTGTTAGTTATTATTCTAACTCTTTCTATCGTTCTAAATATATCATGATACTTTAGTCCTTTTATTCTATCTGCTTCGTTTTTATATTCGAAGCTTACACTAAAATTATTTATTACTGTTGTAACTGCTTTTAAAATTCTTTTTTTAAAAAAAGTTAAAACTGCTAAAAATATAAAGATGATTACAAACTCAATAGTATTACTCGAATTCAATAGACGGTCAATGAATTTAGTTTCCATTAGGTTTTAATTTATTAATTATATAACTCCCCTCAATTAAGAGGGGATATTATATGTTATAGTTGTTAGTTAATTGTTATTTATTAATCACAGAATCCTGTTTGGTAAATTCTACCAAATCCGTTAACCCTTACATAATCTATACTTGGGTGAGAGACTTGATAGTATCCAGACTGTAACTTAGTTGTTAATCCAGAATCAGAATAAACATAATCATTATATTCAGGATATGAGCTAGATCCACCAGAACCGTTATTGTGATAATAAGTTTGGTTTATACTATAGCTACATGCTTGAAATGAATAAGTTCCTCTTAAACTAGATCCAAAAGAAAAGCTGCTTGAATGACTGTATCCGTAAAAATCAGATATTTGATCCTGAGCTGAAAAACCTGCAGTGTCAGACATAGCACCTAAACTTACGTTTGTAGTAGCTGCGCCTAATTCTGACCTTATATCATTTAAACTTATTTGTCCACTTGATTGTAATGCCATAGCTTATCGTTTTTCTAGTTCATCAATTCGACTACTTAATTCTTTATTAGACTCAATTAATAGTCCAACAAGTTTTTCATAATCAACTGTCTTTACTTCTTCACCTCTCATAAGAGTCTTCTCTCTAACTAGGAAAGGTAATACCTCTTCTACTTCTTGAGCAATTAATCCTATTTCAGTTTGTCCTTCTCTTGTTCCACTTCCAGCTTTCCAATCATATTGTACACCTCTTAATTGCTTAACTGTTTCAGTTGCGCTTTCAATTGTTGTTATATTTTCTTTAAGCCTTCTATCAGATACTGTAGTTGAATAAGCAATAACATCTCCATCTGCATGGAAATCTCCATCTAAATCCCATTGGAATTCAGTTGAACCTTGAGTCTTTAATGTCATTAATCCAGCTTGAGTAATCTTTAGAGACTCTCCATTTGCAGAAGTTCCACCAAAGTATATTCTGAATGCATCAGCATCAGTTCTCATTGTATTTAACGCACTAGTTCCTAATTCAAAGTTAATACCTGTATCACTTGTTGTATCTAAGTTACCAAATGTTCCAGCAAAGTATGCTGAAGACGAAGCTCTGAATGTACCATTTACATCTAGTTGGTAGCTTGGACTCGTTCTGTTGATTCCAATATTACCACTTTCCATTATAGTCATTAACTCTCCTTCGCTACGATCAACAAAATGCAATCTAATGTTAGCATTGTCATATACTAATCCCATTCTCTTAGCGTTGGAAGTATTATATACTTCCCACAGTCTATTATAAGCTGCTGAGTTAGCATTAAACTGAATACCAGAAATAGATGAACTTAAGTCCTCAATACTCAATACTGAATCAGTAGTGTGTACTGTATTTGTCCCTAGAGTCATCTTTCCATTACTAGTTATGTTGCTATCTGTATCAATAGATCCAAGTGAGAAGATTCTTCCTTCTGTATAAATAGATCCATTAGCAGTTGCTCCAACGTTTAATTTATAAGATCCACCTGATTGATCAACATGAAGTGCTCCTGTTAAAGAGCCACCTGCTAAAGGTAAGAATGAACCACCACCTGTTGAATAAGTAGTTGTATCAATAGATCCATCTGCTTTTAAGAATCCAGAAGATGTTCCTCCATCAACTTTAAAACCACCACTAATAGAAACGTCTCCTACTAATGGATTAATGTCAACAAAATCAGCATCAGCTCCACTTCTAAATGAAAAGGTTGGAGTGTACATTGTTATACTCTTCCATCCTAATGTAGAAGTTCCTATCTTTAATGTTTCTGTATCATTAACAGTTCCTACAAGTTGTGCATTTCCACTAGTTTTAATTTGATTAAAAGTAACGTTATTAAGAAGTAAACTTCCTGTTGAAATACTAACTTGTGTTCCACTGTCTGTAATTGTAGAATTAGTTACATCACTACCACCAGCAGCAAACTTAGGTATTCTATTAGCTGCACCAGATCCACCTACAGTACCTACTGTCTGTGTAAAGCCCATTGCTGTAATATTCGCTTCTGATAATTGTGTATTTGTATCAGTTTTGATATATCCAAATGCTGCAATATCACCATCACCTAATTGTGTGTTGGTATCAGTTTTGATATATCCAAATGCTGCAATATCAGCATCACCTAATTGTGTGTTGGTATCAGTTTTTATATAACCAAATCCAGCAATATCACCATCACTTAACTGAGTATTCGTATCAGTATAAGATTGTATGAAACCCATAGCAGTAATATTCGCTTCTGATAACTGAGTATTCGTATCTGTATACGTTTTAATGTAACCCATTGCACCAATGTTGGCATCACTTAATTGAGTATTTGTATCAGTATAAGATTGTATGAAACCCATAGCTGTAATTTCAGCTTCTGACAATTGAGTATTATCATTATTATCAGTTGTGCTGAATCCCATCGCTGTTATTTGCGCTGAAGACAATTGTGTATTTGTATTTGTATCTGTAAACAAAGCTCCTGCAGGTACTGCTGTTTTAACATTATCAAAAGCCCAATCTGAGCTTATTGAAGTTGTTGTAGCACCATTTACAGGCGTACTAGATATGGCTCTGAATGTATTGTTATCAGTTGTACTGAATCCCATTGCTTCTATCTCAGCTTGAGATAGTTGCGTGTTATCATTATTATCTGGTAATGTTACAGATCCTCCACTAGTTAAACTAAGTGTAGTTCCACTTATACTTAAAGTCTGACTATCACTTTGAGATTGTATGAATCCCATAGCAGTAATATTCGCTTCTGATAATTGTGTATTTGTATTTGTATCAGTAAATAAAGCATTAACTGGTACAGCAGTTTTAACATTATCAAAAGCCCAATCTGAACTTATCGATGTTGTTGTTGCACCATTTACAGGCGTACTTGAAATAGCTCTAAACGTATTATTATCAGTTGTGCTGAATCCCATTGCTGTGATTTGCGCTGATGATAATTGAGTATTTGTATTCGTATCTGTAAATAAAGCTCCACTAGGTACAGCAGTCTTAACATTATCGAATGCCCAATTAGAAGATATACTTGTTGTTGTACTACCGTTAACTGGCGTATCGTGTATAGCTCTTTGAGTGTTCGTATCTGTATAAGTCTTTATGTAACCCATTGCACCAATGTTGGCATCACTTAATTGAGTATTTGTATCTGTATCAGTAAATAAAGCACCACTAGGTACTGCTGTCTTTACATTATCAAATGCCCAATTGGAAGATATACTTGTTGTAGTAGATCCATTCACAGGAGTATCATGGATAGCTCTTTGAGTGTTTGTATCGGTATACGTTTTAATATATCCCATTGCAGCGATATTAGCATCACTTAACTGAGTATTTGTATCAGTATAAGAATCAATAAATCCTTCTGGATTCAAAGCAATTCTTGCATCAATTTCAGAATTAGTTCTCTGAGTATTATTATCTGGCACTGTAACTGATCCACCATTAGTCAAACTAATTGTATGACCACTAATAGATAAATCTTGAGTATCAGATTGAGTTTGTATAAAACCCATTGCAGTAATTTCTGCTTCAGATAACTGAGTATTCGTATTTGTGTTTACTGAATTTATTTTAATTGTATCACCTGCATCACTAACCACTACTGTAGTGTTAGTTCCATCGATCCACTGAGCTGCTGCAACATCTCTAATTTCTTCATCAGATCTTTGAGTATTGTTGTCAGTAGTTGAGAATCCCATTGCAGTTATTTGCGCTGAAGATAATTGTGTATTCGTATCAGGTAATGTTACACTCCCACCATTAGTCAAACTTAATGTTTGTCCAGAGATAGATAAATCTTGAGTGTCACTTTCAGTTTTAATATATCCCATTGCTGCGATATTCGCATCTGAAAGTTGAGTATTTGTATCTGTATTAACAGAATTTATTTTAATTGTGTTACTTGTGTCGTCATACACTACAGTCGTATTCGTTCCATCTATCCATTGTCCTGCTGCTATATCTCTAATCTCTTCATTAGTTCTTTGAGTGTTAGTATCAGTATATGTTTTAATGTATCCAAATGCTCCAATATCACCATCACTTAATTGTGTATTGGTGTCTGTAAATGTTTTGATATATCCAAGAGCAGCTATATCACTATCACTTAATTGTGTGTTAGTATCTGTCTTTATGTAACCAAAAGCAGCAATATCACTATCGCTTAATTGTGTATTAGTATCTGTGTAACTTTTAATGTATCCTAAAGCAGTTATTTGAGCATCACTTAATTGCGTATTTGTGTCAGTATAAGTTTTTATATAACCTAAAGCAGCAATTTCTGCATCACTTAATTGCGTATTAGTATCAGTATAAGAATCTATAAATCCTTCTGGATTTAAAGCAATTCTTGCATCGATATCAGCATTCGTTCTTTGTGTGTTAGTATCAGTAAATGTTTTGATATAACCCATAGTAGCGATGTTTGCATCACTTAACTGAGTGTTTGTATCAGTAAATGTTTTGATGTAACCAAATGCTGCGATATCTCCATCAGACAATTGTGTATTGGTGTCTGTAAATGAAGTAATGTATCCTTCATCATTTGTCCACTGACTATTTGATCCACTTTTATTAGTAAAAGTTTCAATACTTGATGCTGTAGTTGTTCCTGTAGCTCCTGTTGAAACTGCAGTTACTCTACCTTGAGCATCTAAAGTAATGTGATCAATCTTATATGCATTACCTGCATTACCATAAGTTCCTACTCCAGCTCCTGCACTAGGTATTGCATCAATAAATCCTTCTGGATTTAAAGCAATCCTTGCATCAATCTCTGCATTGGTTCTTTGTGTATTGTTATCAGTTTTTATATATCCAAATGCTGCAATATCTCCGTCAGACAATTGTGTGTTAGTGTCTGGCAAAGTTACAGATCCTCCACTAGTAAGACTTAATGTTTGTCCACTTATAGAAAGATCTTGAGTATCACTTTGTGTTTGTATGAATCCCATAGCAGTAATTTCTGCTTCTGAGAGTTGTGTATTTGTATCGGTCGGTATTGTTGGTTTGTCTGAAAGATCGTCATAGGATCCACTGAAAGATGAATTTCCAGTTCCATAAGAAGTTGAATCTACTGATCCATCTGCCTTTAAGAAACCGCTACTAGATCCTCCATCAACAACAAACTTGTCGGCCGTAAATTTCTTTGTTCCTGCCATTTTATTATTTTTTTAAGGGTTAGTATTAAAATTGTATCTCTACGATGTTTGTCCATTCGTATGTACTAGATCCTGTCTTCATACACATATCTGTATAAGAGTGAGTACCTGTTTCTCTATATCTCATCGTTCCAACATTACTTGCTGAAGCTGTTGCTGTATCATTACCCATTTTAATACCAGTGTCAGAAATTAATTCTTCTGCTTGTATTAATCCTCCAAACTTAGAAGGTAAGGTATTCTCTTGATGTATGAATCTTGAATCACCATCAACTACCATTGAGTTAGTGTCTACACCAGCTCTAAGGTAAGCGAAATCTCCTTCTACTTTACCAGATCCTGAATAATCAAAATCTAAGTAAGCTACAGTTAAATCTTGCTTTACAGTTGCATTTCCTACATTTACAGATAAGTGTATACCTTGTAAATAATTTACATCAGCACTTCCTGCTGCATCAGCAAGAACATCAATACCTCTTACGTAATTAACTAAACCTGTTCCTGTAGCGTTTATTTCTGCAATAGAAGTAACACCTGCAATAATAGAAGCAGCATCACCACTTCCTCTGTGAGAGGCTTGAGCGTAAAGTGCATTCTGTCCTTGATAATCAGCAGAACCTGTTGTTCTAACTAAAGGTTGAGTACCGTAAAGCCATCCGTGTTCTACAGATCCATTACCTTCAACTATCTTGATTTCTCCAGATACGTTAGAAGTAGTATTAGCTGTAGTTGCGGATACGGTAACTTTGTCAAATTTAGAAGTTGCAGGAGAACCTGCATTTCCACTAATAGTATCCCAACTTGTAGCTACAGAACCAATTGCTGGTCCTCCTACTGCTGTTGGATCTAAGAATAATTTATCAGCAACTATATCATTAAATTCTACGTTATCAGTAGTATTCAATGTTTGATCGTATACTGTAATACTATTTCCTCCACTTATGGAGATTGTATTACTACTTATGCTTAATGTTTGACTGTCACTTTGAGTTTGAATAAAACCCATTGCAGTAATATCACCTTCACTCAATTGAGTGTTAGTGTCTGTTTTTATATATCCAAGTGCAGCAATTTGTGCATCACTTAGTTGTGTATTCGTATCAGTTTTTATATATCCAAGTGCAGTAATTTGTGCGTCACTTAGTTGAGTATTCGTATCAGTTTTGATATAACCCATTGTAGCGATGTCTCCATCACTTAATTGCGTGTTCGTATCGGTAGATACAAAGTTTAATTTTCCAGTTGAGTCATTATAAGAAACAGAAATGTTAGTCTCAGTATTACCTGAAACCATTCCTCCAACCATATCTTGTACCTCTTCAGTAGATAATTGTGTATCTACACTTCCATCTGGTAATGTAATTGTGTTACCATTAGAAATAGACAGAGAAGTTCCACTTATAGAAAGTGACTGACTATCTGTCTCAGTTGTTAGATATGTGTTAGAATCAACACTACCATCTGCCTTTAAAAACTGAGAGGCAGAACCTCCTGTTTTTTTAAATTCAGTAGATTCTACACTTCCATTAGATATAATATCCGTTAAAATTTTCTGTGTAGCCATATTGTTATTTTTTAAATTATTAATCACTAAGATAATAACTAAGACTATCTTAGTGATTATTAATTATTTTTGTTATCCTATAATTACTACTCTTAAAGCTGATGCTGCTGGTGCAACATTAAATTTAAAAGTTGTAGTTGTACTTGATGTTAGTTCAATTTCACATACTACTTGATCCATTCCTGCTACTTCATATACTGAAGCTTGAACGAATTGATTTCCTATAGAGTGAGTCACTACGAATGAAGTTGCTGCTGCATCTCCTATTAGTTGACTGTATGTAAGTGTAGTTGATAAATTAGCTGTAATTCCTAAAGTAGATCTTAATCTGCTTGGAGTTATAGCTTTTGTTGTATTTGTTCCTGCATTTACTTCTGCTTGAGAAGCTAAGAATATAATACCTTCGTTAGAAAGTGTAGCACTAGTTTCATCACCTGTATTTACTCCTGTAGATAATACTAAAGCATCAATAAGATCCTTAAGAGCCTTACCTTGATTAGCTGTCAAACCTTCTGTAATAGAAGTTGAAGTTAATGTATCGTTAAGAGTAATTGCATCTAAAAATGCACTCATATCGATTGTAAAAGTAGAAGAATCATCTCTTGTAAATGTTGCTAATCCTGTTGCTGCATTTAAAGAACCAGAAGTTAATCTAGCCAAGTTAGAATCATCTAAATAAAGAGATAAATCTAAGTCAGTTTCTGTACCAGCTTCATCAGTATATTTAAGAATGTTTGCTGCTAATCCTAATGTAGTTAGTGTTTCATCTACGTTAGAAACTTTTGCTGTGTTCAAAGCAATAGCTGTATCTTGAACTCCTTGACTTGCTTCTAGTGCATCAATATCAGATACATTTGTTGCAATGTTAGTTACGTTTGTTGCGATTGCAGATGCATTCGTTGCGATTCCACTTAAGTCTTGATCTCCAGGATAGGAAACTTTAGCTGTGTTTAATGCAATTGCTGTATCTTGCACTCCTTGACTTGTTTCTAAAGTAGAAATATCAGATGCGTTAGTTGCAATTGCAGATGCGTTAGTTGCAATTCCACTTAAATCTTGGTCACCAGGATAAGAAACTTTTGCTGTATTTAAAGCAATTGCTGTATCTTGAACTCCTTGACCTGACTCTAAAGTAGAAATATCAGATGCGTTCGTTGCGATTGCAGATGCGTTAGTTGCGATTCCACTTAAATCTTGGTCTCCTGGATAAGAAACTTTTGCAGTGTTTAAAGCGATAGCTGTTACATTTGTTGCGATGTCAGAATCGTTAGACTGAATTGCAGCCAAATTACTTGCTACGCCAGATGTGTTAGCTTCTACTTCGTCAAATTTAGCTTTTGACATTACACCAGCTCTACTTGTAGATGCTGCTGCTAATGTTGCATTTGTTCCGTCTGAAGAATTTACATCTACTGTTGTAGCTGTAGAAGTTCCTTCTGAAAGGTTAGTTGATACGTTACTTACTAATCCAGAATACTGGCTGTTAGTTGCGTTATCTCCTGTGTTTGTTCCTGATTGGTTTCCTACTACTGCTTTTTCTGCTGCAGATATAAGACCTGCATTAGTTCCATCTGCTAATGGAATAGTTGCATCTGATCCTGAATCTGAAACTACTGTTCCTTGAGAAACTGCTGCTGTATATGAAAGATTTGTTATTCCGTCAGAACCTAAATCGATCCAAGCTGAACCATCTTGATTCCATACGTATAACGTATCGTCTGCTGTAGACCAATAGATCTGACCTTCTGAAGGAGATGCTGGCGCTACTGCTAAATTTTGAACAACTGCGTTCAATAGTTGATTTTTGTTTAAGTCTAAGTTGACTAAGTGTTTGATTAATGCCATTGTTTTTGTTTTTAAATTTAGTTTATGTATGCTTCTCCTGAAAAGGCTGCATTAAATGTTATTGTTATATTGTTTAAATCTATGTAATCTACTTGTCCTACCACTATGCTCTTAGCTGTGTCAACTGCTGACACAGATGGATATTTAGATAGTCCATGATTAATACTCCATGTAGCACTAGATACTCCTTGATCGTGAGTATAGTGTCTGTCAGATCCATCAAGAGTGCTTATAGAAACGAATTCTAAAGCCGTTCCTGCTGCGTTCATCGCTGGTACCTGTCCAGCAGACCCGTAAAGGTTTGGAGTGTCTGTAAGGTGTATAAAAGTAGATACAAATGATGTTGAACTTGGATTCACTAACTCGACTCCATTAGAATCTGTTATGTGATCATCAAATAAGATTACACCTGTATAAATAATTTCTTCTTGATCAACAGTTCCTCCGGTTGGAGTCATTCTTATATCAAAGTACCATTTACCTTTGATTGCTTCTACTAATTTTTCAGTAGTAGTATCATAATAATCTGATGCTTTTTGTTTCGTTAAGAATATGTATCTGTTATCAATAATTTCGAATGATCTGAAAGTAGCATCTGTTGGCTTCTTCTTCATCCAGGCAGTTAAAGTTCCAGGTAATGTTTTACCCATATCAATCTTTAATGCTTGCCCTCTTAGAGCTTTTACTGTTCTAAGGTTAGGTACTTGTTTGACTCTACTCATTTTTTTAGTTTTAAAAATTGACTTAATGTTATAGTATATCAACTATACCACTAACCTTATTGTTTATATATTATATATTTTTATTGTGCATAGCACGAAATTTCTTAGTTGAATATCAAACATTAAAAAAAGCATAGCTTAAAAAAACTATGCTTTTGATAATATTTATATTAAAGTTAAATTATACAGCTGTATTTATTCCAACTGCTAATTCAGCTATACTAGATTCACGGATAACCGCAATTTCTGGTGTAGCAAGAGATACTGTGTAAAAGTTTGAAGATTGAGATCCTGTGTAAGCTCTTTCAAGTCCACTTAGTTTCAATCCTTGGTCCATACCAAATAACTCATAAAGACCTGTAGAACGATCTACAGCGATAGCTATTACTCTAGCTGATCCTAGTGCTTCTAATGTTTTACGATCTTTTGCTAATTTACTGTAAACAGTAAAAGCAATTGAGTGCATAAACATAGAATCTCCGTCATCTTTGATTTCTGCTGTTATATTTGGAATAACTGAATAATCGGTACCAGCGAATACGTATTGTACTGCTCCTACTTTTAATTGTATATTAGTTAATCCACCTTCGTTGTTGTTTGTAGCATCTGCTTCTCTCGTAGCTAATGATAAAGTCTTGTCGAAATCATCATAGTTTACTAGAATCAAATCCTTGTCAACACCAACTGCAGCGTTTACAGTATTACAATCTCTTGCGATACCTGCTGCGATTAATCCATCACATAATGCCATAATTGTTGTTTTTAAAAATTAGATAAATAGATAAGGTCCCAACTTAATGGAACCTTTCTATTTTTATATATTTATTGTATTACCTAATCCTTAAAATTAAGCTATAGTAGCGTCAGTATAGAAACATACTTCTTCTGGTCTTACTAAGAAGATATCGATAGCGAAAGTTAATAACATTCCGTACTCTCTTCCGAAGTTAGAGATTCTGTTTACTTCTAAGTTGTTGTAATCAGCACTCATGCTAGTTCCTAATTGGATAGCATCTGCTTTCATATCTCCACTCATTGAAGCAAGTAAGATTTGGTTGTCTGGGAAGCTTGGGTTTTCGATGATATCGAATCCAGCATATCTAAGTACACCTTCTTCAGTTACGTCAACTCCTTTGAAGTTTAATTCAAGTCTTTGAGCTTCTTTAATTAAATCAGCAGTTCCATGAGATACCATGAATTTACGTCCTGATCTTCTTCTCATTGCTTTAGTTTGATTCTTGATCAAAATTTCAAGCTTTTGGAATACGTTAGCTGTAGTTAAAGCTACACCTTCGCTTACTCCAGATCCACCAGCGTGAGCTCTGAATCCAATTGCAGTATTAGATACTACTTGTAATGGAGTTGCTTCAGCACCGTCAAGTGAAGTTAATGCTACGTTAGCCAACTGATCGATAAGACCAGATGCCATAACTGCACCACCGTTAGTTAATAAATCTTCAACTGCTTCAGCAGAAGTTCCTAAGAACAATTCTTCTAAAGTAGACTGAACATCACTAGGAAGTTCTTCGAAGTTAAATTCACCTGTTGGTTGGTAAGATTTCCAATGTGTATGGTAATCAGCTGGATCGAAAGTTTCGAAAGACTCAACGATAGTTAAGTTTCTTTTGAAGTTTTCTTTCTTGCTTGAATTAGCTACAGTTGCTGCTGGGTTAGCGCTGTATGCTCTTAATACATTTTTGATATCGTGCTTGTAACAGTTGTAACCATCTTTGTCACCTTCATTCATGTAAGCTAGGCTCTTCTCTACGAAGATGTTTCCTGTTAATGCTCTTGATAATACTCCTACTGGAGCTTGTCCTACGTTAAATGCCATTTTGTTATATTTTATTTATTGTTATATTTGTTGCGATGTCGCAACGGGTTTATTTGTGTGGATCACGTAGATCCGATTTTAAATTCGGATCTAATTAAAGTCCTCTTTTGTTTTTAAGTTGTGCGAATATTGATCCAGCTGGTGCGCTTGGAGCTGAAACAGCTTTAGCTGCAGGCTTGAATGTACTCACGGTATTGTTTGCTAAAGTGTCAATAGCTTCAGTTGCTACAGCTTCGAATTTCCCTAAAGCTTCGAATTTAGATTCATAACCGAAGATCATTTCTTCAAGTTCTTTGATTCTAATATCCATTGCACTCATTGCTTCGTGCATTTCAGCCATATGGTCTTCAGTTACTTCTAGAGCTTCTTCTTCCACTACTTCTTCTTCGATAGCTTCTTCAGACTCTTCCATTGCTGGAGCTTCTTCTTCTACCATCACTTCTTCTTCTTTCATTACTTCTTCTTCTTCTACAGCTACAGCTACAGTTTCAGTTTTAGTAATTACAGATTCAGTCGTTTCGATTACTTTGCTAGGCATAGCATCTTTTGATTTCTCCTCGATTGGAGCTTCTTCAATGATTTCTTCAATTGGAGACTCTTCTTCACCTTCGTGACCATCCATTTTTGGTTCTTCGATCATTTCATCTTCTTTAGATTCAATAACTTCTTCTTCCATTTTTGGAGCTTCTCCTTCGTTAAATTCTCCCATTTCTGGCTCTTCTACTGCATCAGCAGAACGATCAATCTCAGATATTTTACTCTCAACGATAGTTAATTTACTTCCGTCAGATAAAACAACTTCTCCCTCTTCCATAGAAGTTCTATCTCCAACAGCGTAAGTTGCTGGATCTACTTGAAATATTTCTATTTCTTGACCTTCTAAGTCAGAATAAATTTGATTGATGAATTCACTTTTGTTTACCATTCCTATTACTTTGTTTAGGATGTTTAAAGTTTTAGACATATTTATCTCATTATTATTGTTTGCAGTCATTTCATATGACTTTGGTTTAATATCTACTACCATATCAGCAAAGCCGTATTCGACTGCTTCTTCTGGTGATAGATAAGTTTCGTTATCCATGAGCTTTTTAATTTGCTCTTTGTTCAACCCTGTAAAAAATTCATACAATTCATACATAGTATTCTCAAGTGCTCTCAAGTTGTCTATGTACTGTTGTAAGTCATTTGCGTTAACGTACTCTAATAATGGAACCATCGGGTTGTGTACCATTACCTTTGCACTATTACTGATTAATTTTATATCAGCAACTAACATAATTAGTGATGCAATAGAATAACTATTTGCTGTCACTACTGTTACTATTCTTTTCTTTTCAACTGATAAGCTATCAAGCCATACCATTATATCAAGACCTTCAGATACAGAACCTCCTGGACTAGCAATCTCTACAACAAGTGTATCGAATTTACTAATGTCTCCAGCTTGCTCTTTAAGATTACTTAATGTAATCTCGTCACTTACTTCTCCATGTAATTGTATTACTTTTATGATCTCTGATCCAGATTCAGAAAGAAATTCTTTTGTTTTTTTATCCATATCCTTTATCCTCCTACAGTTGTTAAGTCTTCCACAAAGCCAACTTGACTTTGGAACGATGAGTATTGTGCTTCTGAGAATACAACATTACCAGATGCTCCACCCATTACATTACTAGCTGCTGCCGAACCGGCTGCACCTCCCAATGATGGATCGATACCTAATCTTGCTGCATTATTAGCTGCTAAAGATGAAACAGTGTCTGTTGATATTCCTGCTGCACCAGCTGAAATTGCTGATGTATCAATTGTACCTCCAGGTGATCCTCCAGAGTTTTTACCACCCTTACTAAATCTGTTCTTCTTTATGTCTGCTAGACCTTTGATAATTGGTGCTACAGTTCCAGCGGCTCCTAATGCCCCCATCGCTAACGATAGTGGTGGTGCGTATGCTTTTGCTGCTTCCTTAAAGGATCCTGAAATTGCTTCAGGAGCTGCCATTAACATTTTTGCTACGGCTACTTCTTGTGCTATACCAAATGAAGCTGCTGCTCCATCTAATGCATCATTAAGTACTTTTTTCTTTAAGTCTTTAGAAGCGTCTGCTTCTGCTTTCCTTACTTTATCTTTTGCGTCCTCAGCTTTTTTATTTATTAGTATTTTTTCTTCGGCTGTTAGTTTTTCGCTAGCTAAATCATTTGCTAACTTCTTATCAAGATACTCGAGTTGTAATCTTTCTCTTTCATCAAAAGTTAATTGATCATTAGCTAATAATCTTTCTAACTCTAAAGCATCTATTTCTAATTGCTTAGCTAGTCTTGCTTCTTCCGCTACTTTGTCCTTTTCATCTTGTTCAGCTTTTTTAGTAGCTGCCATATCTGCTTTAAGGGCATCGTAGTAATCGTTTATTTCTTTTTCAGCTTCTGCTTTTGCTGCTGCGCTCACAGATAGATCATCTAGTTCTCGAAGTTGTCTTTCTCTTTTACGAGCAAGTTTTTCTTCATCAGTCTTATCTTCAACATCTAACTCCTTGTCAGCTATCTTCTGTCTTAACTTAACTAAAGTTTCTCCATCTTTCTTTCTCTTTGCTTCAGCTTTCTTTGCTGCCGCTTCTGCTAATTCTAATCTTTTAGCTGCTGCATCCGCATCCGCTGTTGCTTGGGTCTTAGCGTTGTCTGCTTCAGTTCTAGCAATTGCTTTACCTTTTTGCTCAATCAAAAATCTAGCTGCTGCAGTAGCTGCCATACCCTTCTCTTTTTGATACAACTCTGCTGCATCGGCTATATTCTTTCTACCTTTTGCAAGTGTATCTGCTGCTTCTCGAATTCTTCTCTTAGCTGCTCTTACATCTATTCCACTACCAAGTATTGGTATTTTGGAAATAGCTAATAAAGCTTCATTTGCAAATGACTTAATGTGACCACCAAGTATCTGAAATGCTCCTCCGACAAGCTTACCTCCGGCTGTCGCATACACTCCCATAGCTCTCCATGTATCCTTAAACATAAAGGACGATATTGCCATCGCTTTACCCATGAAGGTTATAGCTTCTGTAAGTCCTTGAATAACTACTCTTGAAAGGTAATTTAATATTCCGGTACCATCTTCGATACCTAAAATAAATCCTTCCCAAGCTGATCCTAATTTAGTAACATCTCCTGAAAGGTTATCTAATTTAATTTCTGCTAAGGCTGCTGCTGCTCCTGCTGCATCTTCTAACTCTTTTGTTAGTCTAGCGATATCTGGTCCAGATGCTGCTAATGTCAATAATGACTTAGATCCTATCACACCAACTAAATCAATAGCTGTGTTCAATTTGTCACCATCCTCTTACTCTATCTAAACCTTGTTGTAATGTTAATCCTTCTTTTGCTAACTGTATGAATACTTTAGATAAACCTGTACCTGCAATAGATCCTTTCAAACCATTGTTTGCTAATGCTCCCAATAATGCTCCAGTTTCTTCTACACTAACTCCTAAAGCTCTTGCTGTAGGTGCTGCTAGTTTAAATGATTCAACCATCGTACCAAACGACTGAGCAGATGCTGTGGCAGATTGTGCCATTACATCAACTACTCGTTGAGTATCGCTAGCTTTTAATCCAAACGATCTTACGGCCGAACCAGCAAATTCTGCTGCAGATGCTAGATCTACATCAAGTGATGCTGCTAAGTCCAAGATTGCTGGAGTTGCTTCAGATACTTCTAAAGCACTAAAACCTAACTTTGCAAGCTCCGTTTGTAGCTTAACTACTTCCGTTGCTGTAAATGCTGTTGAGGCTCCTAAGTTTTTTGCTTGTTGACTTAATGCTGATATCTCATCGTCTGTTGCTCCCGAGATACCTTTTAATGTACTTATTTGTTTACCGAATTCAGCTCCCTTCTTAATTGCTCCAAACATTGCTGCTCCTAAAGCTATTACTGCAATTACAATTGCACCAATACCTGTAGCTGCAAATGCTGTAGCTAATCCTCCTAAGGCTGGGATCATGGATAGTATTCCGGTCTTAGCTGCTGCTAATCCCTTTGATAATACTCCAAAGCCTTTCGCTCCTTTGACTCCAGAAGCTGCTGCTGAGTTACCAACACTTTTGGCACTAGTTGCTGCTTTCTTGGATCCTTTGGATACGTCTGCTTGACCCTTTTTCAGTTTGTCAAATAATCTGGTGGCGCCTTTGACAGCGCCCGCAGAATTTATTTTTATATCAGTACGAATACTGTTTTGTTTATTAATAGCCATAGTTTCTGTTTTTAAGTTATGAAATAACCTCCCATTGCTGGCGCCGTATTCGTCGCTTCATTGGATGTTAAATTAACATGATAGAAACCTGCTCCATCAATAAATGTTATATTTGTTAAACCACTAGTTGGTGTAATTGAGAACGATTGTGTTCTCACAACTCCATCAGCTACATTGTTAAACCAATCCCACTTCTGATATGTTAGTGTTGCTGTTGTCAAATTGACATGATTCGCAAAGTTATAAAACATTTCTTCAACTCCAGCCGCTAGGCCTGATGGTTGAGGGAAGTTGGTTGTAATCACTACCGTTGCTGCTGGTGGAGGAGAGTTATCTCCCAAATAAGCATACGCGGTATTAGATGTGATTCCTTCTACTGTATCTTCAACTACAACTTCATACCATCCTTCTTCTGCTGTTGTAATTGGTGCAGATGATTGTATGTTGTCTTGTTGATTGGTATAAGGTGCTACAAATGGAACAGTTCCTGTAATTACCAATCCTGAAGGTACTCCTCCATTGGCAATTGAATCAGTTAACTTAGTATAAGTAACTGTCGCTCCTTGTGTTGGTGTATAGTATGAGTAATTTACATTTGCAAATACCTTATAATATATTGACCCACTTCCTATTCCTGTTTCTACAGTTGTAAGTGATAGCTGAGCAGGGAAGTTTATACTCTGTTGTTCAAGTCCTCTATAATCATCAAGTAATTTTATTAACTTAACGACTACAGGAGTTTGTCCATTTGTGTATTCTCTTATCTCCTCTATGATATAAAATCCTCCAAGTTCTTCTAAGTAGACAGGTTGAGACATATCTATGTCTTTAATCTCATCTACAGGAAGTAACATTTTAGCTTCTACTCTCACAGCTTCATCTACTAATTTGTACCATAATTTAACACCGTCTGGAATGTCAATATAATTAACATTTGCCAATGCAGCTAGTCCTGTAAAATTACCTTGAGAAGTTCCATCAGCTCTTTCTTGCTCTAATGTTCCTAATGTTCCTTGTAATTCTACTAATCCTAACCCCATGTTAGTGTATTCAAAATATGGTGTTGTTGTATTATTAACTTCTATAACTTGTTCAATATCTTTAAAAGTAGATACTGCGTCAATTTGAAAGTCTTTATATTTGCTATCTTCTCCTTGGTTCTGTAATACTAAATCGTAAGAGTTCCCTAAGTAAGGAGATGCTAATCCTATTCTATTTTGTTTTGCATAATTATTTCCATAATCAGTATTGTGCATGAAATCATGATGCCTTAATAAATATTTTGACCAATCGCCAAAGTACCCATCAACTCTCTGTTGTTCATACTCTCCATAGTTAAAGAATTTTACAGTTTTATTTTTTGTATTAATATCCATTAATATTCCTTGCTGATGCATTGCATTAGATAATAAATTCTTTATCGAACTATTACTTGCTGCAAAACTCAGGTCTGGATTATCTGGTAAAAATTGTCCGAATTCATCAAACGCAATTACACCTTCTGGTAAATAATTTTCAAGAACAATCATGTTACTCAAATTTCCATTCTCTCCAGGAAGTACAAAACTTCTACCATATTGAACCATAACTCCTATAAAATCTCCCGTACCTGCTGGTACTGTGTTATAAAAAGTTTTGTCAATAGTTATATCTACTGCATAAGTTGTTCCAATTGTAATTCCAGTTGGAGCATTGTTTGTTGTTGCAGTCACAAATATAAATGTAGTATCAATTACTACATCTCCTCCAGGTGTTGGATTCTTATATATATTGTGAAGATATATACTCTCTATTTGAGAAGTAGAATTATAATCTGCAATGAATTGTATTGTTCCAACATTACCTGATTCCAGAATTGGAACGAATACTGATTGCTCAGACATCCAAGGTGTTCCTAGTGATCCGCCTGGATTTAAAGATTCTAAAACTAAAGGATCTACCCATCCAGGAATATCATTCGGCCTTACCGATTGTCCTGTTGGAAAATTAAATACAGCTGAGTATTGATAATTTCCAAACGTGGAGTCATATCTTATATAATGTGCTGCATTAGAACTTACTGTTGGCCACGTTGCTGACTGTATTCCGTTCTCGCCTTTTTCATTTTGATCTCCTCCTTCGTCAACTATGAAAAGTTTCTCTACTCCTAACCAATCAACTGAGTCGTCATATATTGGCGTATAGCCAAAAGATTCAGTTGCTAGATCAAATAAAGACTTCATGTTGAATATTGGTCTTGATTGATAAGGATTAAAAACATTATCTTGTCTAAGATCATTTTGGTCAATCTGAAATTCATCTCCAATAGCATTTAAGTTATTTGGGAATAAACATAAGTTGTGTCCTCTTGTTCCTACATTTCCAAGTGGAGTTAATACTGTATTAACATCCATGTCGTAATCTCTTAACGCATCAATAGCGATTTGATAATCAGCTGGGAATACTATAAGATCATCTCTAAGCAATTCTCTAAAAGTAGTTGATCCCCACTTTGCAGTAAGTGATAAACTCTCCTCAATGAAATTAACTTTGATCTGTCCTCCATTTGTATTATTAATTACTAAGTAACCTTCTTGTAAAAGTTTATCTTCTACATAGTACTTAGCTATATATTTTGCATTCATAGCCTGAGCCATTGCTGCTGGATTAAATTTATTTAATCCTAGTATTTGTAAATTTTGTTGAACGTGTGGAAGAGTGAAAGTATTTGTGTGACTTATTTCTCTTGACGATACTTTTCCAATTTTGTTTATAACAGCATTGTACTTTATAGCAGCGTCTGTTGCTAGCCTAAGGCTTTGCCACAGTTCATCTTTATATATCTCTATCCTTGTTTCCATTCTTATCTAGTATTTTGTGATGAGTTTGAAATAGATTTTAATGTTACACTAAAGTCTCCACCATTAGCTTTATTGTCTAAAGGTGTATTAGATGCAGCAACTCTCATCAATTCTAACTCTCCTGTTTTTTCTTTCATATAATAAACAGCAGGTGATGCTACAATTCCAGCTACAGCTCTAAGTTCATTAGAAGATAAGTGTAATTGTTTCAAATCAATTGTGTAAGATGTTTCTATTCCAGTATAATCGACAGGTACAAATGCATTACCATTTACGACCTGTGTAGATGAGAACATTCCAACTTGAATGTTTCCGGTATATTTTTTAGTTGTATTTTCTTTTTTCAATTTAAAACCCCAAGTACAAAATCCGCCTAATCTAGATTTCCAGATTAATTGTCCAGCACATCCCTCTGTTGAGCCAACAACTTCTGCTGAAGTTACTTTATCACATTTAGGTTTTGCGTCTTGTTCTGTTGCTAGAACTAAACCTTGACTTAAATAAGGATATCCAGGGAACATTCCATTTAAGTTAATGTTCTGTATTTCAATCTCAGATAAATCTTGATTCTCATCAACAGCTGGATTGAAAGTTTGAAAATCTCTTCCTCCAATTATTGGCAACTTCACTACTGAAGATGCAGTTGTAGTTTCATCTGAAGTGATTTTAAAATTGTATTTATATTTACTAACTATTGAAGTCCATCCGTAAGATACGATATCATCAATTGATGAAAAGTTATATACGTTTGCATCGTGATGCTGTTGAGCAAGTTTCATTAAATCTATAGACAAAGGTTGTCCTGGATTTAAATCATATACTCCATAGTTAGGTAAAGTCTCAACAATAACTGTTGAGTCTTCTGTATCCAACACTTCCAATTCAATAAAGATTTGTTGTGCTGTTGTGATTGATTCTGAAATCGAAACTCTTAAAGGCTCATACAGGTAGCAATAAGTTGCTGCTGCTGTAGCCAATTGAAATTTTATTTCTGGTGATATAGTTAATGCCATAATTATATATTTTTATTTTGTTATGACTTTAAAAGTCTTATTTGAATATTCCGTTGTAGTTGTTAAGCCACTCTTTTCTTTTCTTGCAAGAAGGACAATCTTTGTACTTCTCAGCCAAACCAGGAACGACTGCTTTAATTAAGCCTTCGACTTGATCGCCTAACTTCTTCTCGTCTTCCATTGTATTTATTTTTAGTTACTAGATGAAGAATTGCACTTCACATTTTCAGATGTACAGTCTGAGGTTTTACTTTTAAACTACTAGTAGGTAGTCATTAGTTGTTAGAGATATCTCTATATGCTAAGTTGACTTATATTTGTATTGTAAATTTCTTTAGATTAGTATCATAAGATCTTTGCACTTTTTCAATTGTTTTTTCAATATGTTTATTATTTACTCTCGTGGCATAAAATGCAATATGTTTATTAATAGCTTCTTCTAAAGCATTAGGTGCATTTTTAGTATAACCTTTTGTTCCTTTTTTACCAATGGATTTAGCAATTGCTACTGCTGCTCCTTTTGCATCTTTAGGATTTGTTATCTTTCCAGTTGTTTGTAGCCATTTCATAATCGGATCGATTGGTGGTGGCTTTCCTGGTCCCCTTCCATACTTTGCAAACTGAACGTGTGCTGGGGTAATGAGAGATAATGATAAATAATTGTTTACTTTAATATCTGACTTCTGTGTTGTATATTGATCTAAGTCTCCTTTTACTAACATCAGAAATTCTCTGGTTACGCTTACGAAAGACATAATTATATATTTAACAGTTATCTATAGATTGAGATTGCATTGTGAATCTTCCTAAGACTCCTGAATGTTTTCCTAATCCATATTGAGGTGCTAAAGAATAAGTTATGTTTGTTAACATATCTTGTCCCTGCACTTTTTGGTATTGAGTAAGTTGAGTATATAATGACTTACAGAATGATTGAAATAATGTTGCCATTGCTTCAGCCGTATTCTCAGCTTCATCTTTTGTAGAATCATCAGCCTTGTCCATTAATAGTACAACACAATTTGTAACAGGATTAGTTAAAAATCCATGCTCATCAAAATCAATAGTTGATTCTAAATCCCAAGACACTAACATTAAAGGTAAGTCCTCTATTCTAGTTATTCTATTTAATTGTGTTTCAATTTTCTCTTTTGAGTTTGTAATGACTGCAGTGATGCCAACGGCTTCTGCAGCAGTTTTTATATCTGCAATCATATCTTATATATTTTTATCCTATTGATTTATATTTTTCAATTCCTCTTGAACCGAAGTAAGCTATATATACACCTAGCAATAATGACTTGAGTAATTCAATCCATTCTCCTGGTACATTTATTTCATCTCCGTAAAAGAAATCTAAATATATTAATATCATTGTTGTTACAGTAAGGAAGATTAAACTTAAAGGTCTAACATTCTTTGAAAGGTAAGAGTCAGATTTCATATCTGCTTTCCATCTTTCTGATACTGATTCCATTTCTTGGATATCTAATTTCATAACTGTTAATGCGAAATCTCTTTCAGCATCAGTCATTCCATTATCTTTATCCACTATCACATCTAGTGCTCCTTTAATGTTGCCAGAAATTAAATTCCCAACTACATCAGCAGCCTTAGAGAAGTTTATTGATTGAAGAAATTTTCCAATCTTAGTTTTCTTTTCTTTTTTATCTGGCATAATGTTTTTGTTTATAAAATAACAAATACTCATTCAGTCGCCCTCTGGCGTATATTCTTAGTTAACTTTAGAATATATTTCGATGTGTTGTATTTGCTATTAATTGTTTTGAGCTCTCGATGCATTCATCTTAGCTTCTTTTATTACTCTCATTTGGTCTTGTATGTGATGAGCAGTTGCTTTTGCATATGAATTAGTTTGTACTAAATTATATGACATTTGCCATGCTTCATCAAATGGTAAGTTAAAATCTTCACAAATACCTTTTATAGTTTGTATGACATTAAACTGTCCCATCCTATCTCCTCCTGCTTGATGATAATCATTATCTTTAACTTCAACGCTAAAGAATCTATCATTCCAATCATCAACTGATCTTTGTGTATCCATTACAATCCAATTGTATAAACCAAACATTTCTTTAAATGAATAATTTAAAATATCTTTTTTAAAGTTTTGGAATTCTTCTCCATCACTTTTGTAATCACCTTCGTGATTATCTGAATAACATACTATTGCAATACTGTCTCGTATTACTTGTAACATATTATCTTCATTTGCTCCTTCTCCAAACAGTGCTTGTAATTCCATCATCGCTTGAAAAGAGATGAAGTCTACATTAGTTGGTTTCTGAATTGGACAAGTCTCTTCTTGCCATTCAAGTTTAGCTGGATCTATATTTCTCATTTCTTGAGTCAACAAATATGCAACTTTAAATTGAGATACAAATTTCCACTTTCTTGAAAACCAATTATTCTTGTAACCAACTACCTCAGTCATGATGTCCTTGTAATTAGGATCTACCTGAGACATTAAGTGAAGATGTTTCAACTTAACTATTGGTGTTATCTTTTTTCTTATATTCATATCATAATTTTATGTAGAGGAATATAAAGAGGGAGACACTGGGCCTCCCTAATATATTATATTTTACTCAAAAGATCAAGTAGTGCTTCTAACTTCTTATTTAAGATATCCCTATGTCCTGGAACACCAAAAGCTAAATTAGCTTTAATAGTCTTAATGTTAGATTCTAGTACTTCTTTTGATAGATTAGCTTTTTTGATCTTAGTGACCATTTGCTTATCTTCTTTCTCTACTTGTTTAGCTTGCTCTAAGATTATCTTATCGTCTGCTTTAGCTTTTTTAATAGCCATTTTTTCAACTTCTTTCGAAACTGAATCTTTATCAAGTCCTAATGACTCTAATGATTGTTTAATCTTTAATTTATCAACTGCTTTAGATATTAAATCTATTTTTTTAGATCCGGCCTTCCAAACTTCTGGAATTCCAAGCTCTGTAAACTTAGCTAACAAATCATGATATTTAACTTCACTCAGCTCTTGAGCTGTAATGTTTTTGTTTTCACTCATAATGTATGTGTTTTAATTAATATTTCTTTTTTTGTAGCCTATTTCTAAAAATAATAGTATCTTCGCAGATTCATTTGCTACCAAAGTATAGGTATTTTATATAAAATGCTATATATATGTAATATATATAGACAAAATAAAACGACTTTCTCTTCTATTATATGAAGGTTAAGTAAATATCTCAGTATCAGAGTGTTAAAATCGAGAAAATCTACACAAAATACACTGTAAATACATGGAAAATCTATGTATTTTTAAAAATAAATCGAAAATAAATCGATAAATCGTTGTGAGAACTCGTAGTTGGTTGTATCTTTATGATGTCAATCAGGACAAATCACTTAAAAAACACAGTATTATGGAGATGTCAAAGCAACAAAAGAAAGGATTTCGCTTCTTAAACCAGAAAACAATCGACCAAAGAAACGAATTCTACAAAAGAACAATCGCTTTTGAGACTGAACAACTAGAAAATAGCTTAAAAAATGCTCAAGAAGGTAATGTATCTTACGGATGGTCTAAAGAGGAAGCAATCAAGTCTGCTACTAGAGCTTTAGATTTAGTAGGTATTAAGTCTCTTACATGGTTAAACGATGCTAAATCTTATTATGATTCTAAATTATTACAAGTAGTAGGTAAATTAGAACAATTTGGTATGTTAGAAGGCCATATGCTACTTATGCTTATGACGTAGAGAATACAGATATGTTAGGAAT